>Ga0315338_1000554_pt1 | contig 79546 bp, 60 predicted proteins | sample ASW8metaG_FD_204518 | JGI IMG/M metagenome (GOLD analysis project Ga0315338, IMG submission 204518) | Ammonia-oxidizing marine archaeal communities from Monterey Bay, California, United States - ASW #8 | ecosystem: Environmental > Aquatic > Marine > Coastal | place: USA: California | collected...
GGACGACAGGTGACACCGATCCAGGTCGACATCCGCAATCTCGAGACGGTGGAGGCGTTGGCCAGCGAAGTCGCGCGTCGATGGGATCAGGTCGACATCCTCGTGAACAATGCGGGCGGACAGTTTCCCCAGCCGGCGGAGAGCTTCTCCCCGAACGGTTGGCGCAGCATCATCGACCTGAACCTGAACGGCACCTGGAACATGACCCAGGCCCTGGGTCGTCAGATGCTCGAAGGTCGTGGGGGTTGCATCTGCAACATCGTCATGACCGTCGGGCGTGGGAATCCCGGCATCGCCCATTCGGGTGCTGCGCGGGCCGCTGTGACGGAGCTGTCGCGAAGTCTGTCCTTCGAATGGGGCCCGAAGGTTCGAGTGAACTGCGTGGGGCCGGGCGCTGTCGTCACCGAAGCTTTCGAAGAGACCTACGACGACGACGTGCTCGCGGACATCGGCGATACCCCGATTCCCCATTCGGGTACGGCGGAGGACATCGCGAACGGCGTGGTCTTCCTCGTGTCTCCGGCTGGAAGATTCATCACGGGCGAAACCCTGATGGTCGACGGAGGCGTGTCCCGCTATGGATCGAATCAGGCGCTCCAGTCGTCCGATTTCGTCCACCGCGGCGAGAAGGGTCCCGACTGGTAGGGTCCGACTGGCAGGGCCCGACCGGGAGATCCCGATCGTTCGGGGCCGGCGTACGTATTGATATTCGCCTCGCGCGCGAGGCAGGGAGAATGCATGTCTGGACCGCTCAATGGGATTCGCGTCATCGACGCCTCCGCCGTCGTCTCGGGCCCCTTCGCCGCCCAGATGCTCGCGGAGCAGGGAGCCGACGTCATCAAGATCGAAGCGCCTCCCATCGGCGACATCAGCCGCATAGGCGCTCAGCGCAAGCGCGGCATCTCGGCGCTCTATGCGAACTGCAATCGCGGCAAGCGCTCGATCGTGCTCGATCTCACCAAGGACGAGGGGCGAGAAATCCTCTTCGAACTCGTGAAGGGGACCGACGTCTTCATCCAGAACTATCGCCCGGGCGCGGTCGAACGGATGGGTATCGCGGCCGCTGATCTGCACGCAATCGAGCCGTCGCTCCTCTACGTCTCGATCAGCGGCTACGGACCGACGGGGCCCTACGCGAATCGGCGCGTCTACGACCCGATCATCCAGGCGATCACGGGGCACACCGCGATCCAGAAGAACCCCGACATCCCGATCCCCGACCTGATCCGGAACATCGTCGTCGACAAGGCGACGGCCTTGACCGTGGCACAAGCGGTTTCGGCGGCACTCTTCGCCCGAGAGCGCGGCGCGGGTGGCCAGCACATCGTGGTGCCGATGATCGACGTGTCGACGGCGTTCTTCTTCCCGGACGGCATGCTGCGGCATACGCTCCTCGACGAGGATGCGGGTGACGGTCCGGCACTCTACGACGTGTACCGACTCTGGGAGACGTCCGACGGCCATCTCGTCTGGTTCGCGGCCTCCGACTCGGAGAACCACGGATTGTTTCGCGCGCTCGGTCACCCGGAGTGGGTCGAGGACGAGCGCTTCGCGACGGTGAACGCACGTATCGCGAACGCGGCCCTGCTGGGCGAGCTGCTGAACGCGGAGTTCCGAAAGTGGGAGACGCAGGAGCTCTATCAGCGCATGGTCGACGAAGACGTTCCGGTCGGACCCCTGAACTCGATCGAAGACATGCTCGACGACCCGCAGATCAAGCACAACGGAATGATCGAAGAGCGCGTCCACGACGCGGCCGGTCGACTGCGCTCGACGCGCGGCGCCGTGCGCTTCAGCGCGACGCCCCAGGAGACGACGCGACTGGCACCCGAACTGGGAGAGAACACCGACGACGTGCTCGGCGAACTCGGCTACGGGGCCGAGAAGATCGCCGCGCTACGTCGGGACGACGTGGTCGCTTGAGCGCGCGGCGTGTGAAGTCATCAGAGGAGGAAAGATGAAGCTTGGATTGATGCTCGGGTACTCCGGCGCAGAGATGAAACTACCCGTCGAGCTCGTGCAGAGAGCGGAAGCCCTTGGCTTCGATTCGGTGTGGACGGCGGAAGCCTATGGCTCGGACGCGACGTCGCCGCTGGCGTACCTCGCCGCCGTGACGAAGCGGATCCGTCTCGGCACCTCGATCATGCAATTGGCTGGACGTACGCCTGCGATGGCGGCGATGCAGGCGGCCACCATCGATGCGCTGGCCGGTGGAGATCGCTTCGTGGCGGGTCTCGGTGTCAGTGGGCCTCAGATCGTGGAAGGCTGGTACGGCCAGCCCTGGGGTCGGCCCTACTGGCGAATTCGCGACTACGTCTCGATCATGCGCAAGATCTTCGAGCGAGAGGAGCCCGTGACGCACGACGGCAAGGAAATCTCGCTTCCCTATTCGGGCGAGGGCGCCATGGGGATCGGCAAGCCGCTCAAGTCGATCCTTCACATGAATCCGAAGATTCCCATCTGGTTGGGCACCGGCAGCGAGAGCAATGTCCGACTCACGGCGGAAATCGCGGACGGCTGGTTCCCGCTTGCCTTCGTGCCCGGCATGATGGACCTGTACCGACCGTGGCTCGAGGAAGGTTTCCGGCGCGCCGGCGGCGGGAAGGGTTTCGCTGATTTCGAGATCATGCCCGGCGTGTCCGTGGTCGTCACCGACGAGATCGAGTCGGCTTTTGCTCGCATGAAGCCGGGGATCGCGCTCTACGTCGGCGGCATGGGCCATCGCAACAAGAACTTCCACAACGACATGATGGTCCGCCGCGGCTATCCCGAGGCCGCGCAGAAGATTCAGGAACTCTATCTGGCGGGTCGGAAGCGCGAGGCCATCGAAGCTGTGCCCGACGACTATTGCGACGAGTCGTCGCTCGTCGGACCGCCGGAGCGCATCCGCGAGCGCTACAAGGCCTGGGAGACCTCGGGCGCCGACGGCCTGATCCTCTCGAGCGGGCATGTCGAGGCCCTGGAGTTGATGGCGGAGTTGACCGGAAGCCGCGATCGCTGACCTGGTCCGTGCGCTCAGTGCAGCACGAGCTGGCCCTGGCGTGCGTAGTCGATCGACTCGCCCAGAATGCGTGCCGCCTCCTGAGGGGCGTGGAAACCCGAGGAGTTCTCCGCTTCGACGTAGTCGACGTAGAAACTCGCGCGCCGCTGGAGTTGCTGGGCGGCCTCGATCTTCGATTCGTCGACGCCGTTCTCTCGCGCCGCGCTGAGATCGTCGATCAGATCGACCAGGGCATCGAGTGCGCGATCGACCAGGGCGCGCTGGCGGTTCTGGATATCTTCGACGCGGGACACGAGCTCTCCGTCCTCATACTTGTGGCAGGTACCACACGCGTTGTTCGGGGACAGCAGCGGGCTCGCGACGTGATGGTCACTCACCTTCGTTCCGCCGACGCGCTTGTAGGGCATGTGGCAATCGGCGCAGCTCACACCCGAGCGAGCATGAATCCCCTGTGACCACATCTCGAACTCGGGATGCTGCGCCTTGAGCATCGGCGCACCCGTCTCCGCATGCGTCCAGTCCTTGAAGTTCGACTCTTCGAAATATTCCCAGGCGTCGTCGACGGTCAGCCCCTTCGACCAGGGATACGTCAGCGTCTTGCTCTCACCCTTGAAGTAGTACTCGACATGACACTGGCCACAGACATAGCTCCTCATCTCCTGACGACTCGCCATTCCATTCACGTCATAGTCCTCGACGCCTTCGAGCGCCTTGACCTCGGCGATCGCTTCGATGAACGCCGGTCGCGAGATGCGAAGGCCCATCGTGTCGGGGTCGTGGCAATCGATACAGGCGACCGGTCCATGCAGGAATTCTTTCGCCTCGAAGAAGGTCATGGCGTTGATCTTGTCGAAGCCGAGGCGGAGGTCGCCCTCGCCGAGCTCTATCATCGCCTGGTATGTCGAGGCATGGCAGTTGATGCAGGTCCCCGGCTGTCCGACGGCCTGTCGTTCAGTGTAGACCTGGTCCTCGAGCATGTAGGCATGTCCTCGGGCGGCGCGGAAGTCCTTCGCGAAGGCGTAGCCCGCCCACATTCGCTTGAGTTGGGGAATCGCTCCGAGCTTGCTCTTCGAGACGATGCTCCGGGGATCGTCTTCCGTCGGATGTCGAGGAATGGCCTCAGAACCCCCGTAGAGAGTCTGTTCCATGTCCGCCGTTTTCAGATAGTCCTCGTAGTGAATCGGGAAATTCTTGCCCCATTCAGCTGGATCGCTGATCGAATCATCGATCGATACGACGCGGACGACGGGCGTGCGTGCCTCCGCCTTGCGGGCGGAGATGTTCGTCAGCATGTAGGCGACGAACAGGGTCGCCGCCGCCGAGAGGAGCGCTACGACGACCAACGTTCCAAGAGAAGCGGCTCCTTGGATGGACTTTCTGGAATGGGACATGCTGGACCTCACTATTTGTCGTGACCGACCGTCGGATGGCATTTCGTGCAGACGAGCGCGTCTGGATCGCCGCCGAACGACTCCGATGGCTCGATGCCATGCGTGACTGCGCTATGGCAATGCCGGCAGGCATTCTCGGCAATATTGCGGTTGAAATCGTTGATCCGGATGTTGTGCGGATACTCGCCGGTCGTGAAGGCGAGAGAGTGCAGGAATCCGTTTCGTGCTTTCGCATAGTATTTGCTGACGGCGTTGTCGTGCGGGGCGTGGCAGTCGTTGCAGCCGGCGAACTTTCCATGCGAAGACTTGATCCAGGCATCGAAATGACCCTGCATGACGTGACAGTTCGCACAGGCCTTCGCGTCATCGCTCAGATACGAAAGCGAGTCGGCGTAGCTGACGGTGAACAAGCCGAGGCCCGCCGCGCCGCCCAGTAAAAGGGCGATGCAGAGAGTAAGGATTGTCGTCTGCCGATCGCCTTCGCTCACGGGTCGCCTCGCTGATTCAAGCATCGTTCGAGCGACCAGGTGATGCAAGGCGCGCAGCGAAATTCAACGCCTTGAATCGGCTCGTGCGGGTCGGTGCTCACTCATATCCGACTCCGCGCAGGTGCCCGAGACGCGCGCGAACGCGCACTAGAGTCGCTGGCCGAGAGCGCTACGTTCGTTCACGATGACTCTCTCGACTCAAGTTCTCATTGGCCTGGTGCTCGGTATCGCCACGGGCGTCTTCTTCGGCGAGGAAGCCGCCCGCATCCAGTTCATCGGCGACGCATTCATCATGCTGCTGCAGATGACCGTGATGCCTTTCATCCTGGTTTCGCTCGTCGGTGCGCTCGGCGGCCTCGACGCTCGCTCGGCACGCGAGCTGGGATGGCGGGCCGGGACGTTCTTGCTGGTGGTGTGGGGGCTGGTGCTCGCGATCGTCGTGGCGTTGCCCCTGGCGTTCCCGCCGCTCGAGACGGCTTCCTTCTTCAGTTCTTCGCTCGTGGCGGAGAAGCAGACCTTCGACTTCCTGGCGCTCTATATCCCCGCCAACCCGATCTACGCGCTCAGCCACAACGTCGTTCCGGCACTCGTGCTGTTCAGCGCGATCCTGGGCGTGGCGCTCATCCCCGTCGAGGGCAAGGAAGGCATCCTGCGAGCCCTCGCCACGCTGGCGGAAACGCTGACGCGCATCACGGGCTATGTGGCGAGGCTGGCGCCCCTCGGCGTGTTTGCGCTCATCTCGTCGGCCGCAGGTACGATCGGCCTCGAGGAGTTGGAGCGGCTTCAGGTATACGTCGTTCTCTACGCACTGCTCGCTGCGCTGCTGACATTCGTGATCCTGCCGGGACTGATCTCGGCGCTGACGCCTCTTACGTGGTGGGACGTCGTGCCGATGGTGCGAGACCCGATCATCACGGCCTTCGCGGCAGGCAACCTGCTGATCGTCATCCCGATCCTTACACGGCAAGCCACCGAGATCGCTAGCGCGAAGATCGCCGATTCGGGTCGAGCCGAGTCGGTGGTCGACGTGATCGTGCCCGCGTCGTTCAACTTTCCGAGTGCAGGCAAGCTCCTGTCCCTGGGCTTCTTGCCCTTTGCCGCCTGGTTCTCCGGCTCGAGTATCTCGGCGAGTGATCTGCCGCGCTTCCTGGTGACTGGGCTCTTCTCCTTCTTCGGGGCGACCTCCGTCGCGGTTCCCTTCCTGCTCGACATGCTGCGACTGCCGCACGACCTCTTTCAGGTCTTCCTGGCGGTCGATGTCATCACGGGTCGTTTCCAGGTGATGGTCGCGGCGATGTGCACCGTGGCGCTAGCGCTGCTGGGCGCGTTCTCGATGACGGGTGCCATTCGGATACAGCCGACGCGCCTGCTGCGCTTCGGTCTCGTGTCGATCGTGAGTCTCGGCGCCATTCTCGTCGGCGTTCGGGTCGGCTACGGGACGCTGCTGAATCTCGAGTCCACTTCGTACGAGACCTTCCTCGAGATGGGGCTTTCTGAAGGAGAGGCGATGGCGCAGTTCACGCCCGAAGAGCCACCAGTCCCGAAGAGGCCTCTCGAGGGCTCCCGTCTGGAGCGCATCGATCGCGACTCGTTGCTCCGCGTGTGTATCCATCCCGACAGTCTTCCCTACGCGTTCGTCAACGGGTCGAACGAGTTGGTGGGCTTCGACATCGAGATGGCGTACGCCCTGGCCGGCGAACTGGCCGTGGACCTCGCTTTCGTACGCGTTGCACGAAGCGAATCCTTCGCTCATCTGGACGGAGGCACCTGTGACATCGTCATGTCGGGGACGGCGATGACTCCTGATCGCACGCGTCACGTCACCTTTTCGATCCCCTATATGACGACGCATCTGGCCTTCATCGTGCCGGATCACCTGCGCGACCGATTCGCCAGTTGGCCCAAGCTGGGAAAGGAGGTCGACCTCGAGATCCTGGCGCCCACCTCGAAGCACTACACCCCGATGCTCCGCTCGCTCGTCCCGCATGCGAACATCAGGCCGCTCGAAGACTTACGCGCCTACTTTCGAGGTCAAGATCCGGCGGATGGTCTGCTCTTCACTGCCGAGGCGGGATCGGCCTGGACGCTCGTGTATCCGTCGTTCACCGTCGTCGTGCCGGACCCCAAGCCGATCAACGTTCCCATCAGCTACCCGCTCCCGCGCGGAGATTACGAGCTGAAGTCCTTCGTCGATACGTGGATCTCGATGGCGCAGTCGCAGGGTAAGGTCGATGCGCTCTTCACGCATTGGATCAAGGGAGAGGTTCGCGGCCAGCGGAAACCACGCTGGTCGATCTTGAACGACGTGATCCTTGCGCGGGCAAAGGAGTCAAGCCAGGAGGCGACGCCCACGAATTCGCCGCCGAAGGCCGACGCGCCGGCGGCTGAAGCTTCGGCGGCCGAATCCGGCGAGGACGACTGATCTCGTCGCCGTGGCGAGGATTCTCGCGGTCCGCTTCGCGCTCGCCACGCCTCGCCAGCCGGGAACGCGTAGGTCGCCACATCATCGATTGGGTAGACTCGGCGGCATGACCACTCCGAATCCTGTCGACGTCCCCAACTTTGGTGCGCTGCTCGGTCGCTACATCGGACAAGTTCCGCCCGCTTCCGTCCCGCGCTTTCTCGCACGACTCGAGCGCGGCGCGGCCGACCGCTACCGCGCATGGGCGGCCGCGCTTCCGGACCATGCGGAGCTCCTGCTCTCGTGCGCTGCGAGTGAGGAGCAGATCGCGATCCGTGCGGAAGCGATCTATCCCGCCATTCCGGAGGACCTCGCCGCCATCGAGGAAGCGCTTCCGGGCGCCCGGGACACCTACTTCGCGGCCTTTGAGGGGCTGAGCCTGAAGCAGCAGCTGGCACTCCAGGCGGCGGCGGAACGGCAGGGATCCCAGGCCTGGCAAGGTCTCAAGCAGGAGGGGTTGCCCGCGGCACACCTCTCCGAACTCGACGCGCTCACGGCGCTCGAACTCGAGAGCGCCGATCGAGTCGACGAACTCGTGGCGAAGCTGCCGGACTAGACGCGCGACTCTCGGACGTCGGCTTGCCGTCAGTGCTCCGAGGGATTCGACCGCCGCGCGAAGACGAAGTAGGCGGACACCCCGAAGACGGCGAGGAGTACCAGTGGCCAGGGCGCCGTCGGTACGAAGGGCGGGTCCGGGGGCTCTGAGTTGTCCGGGTCGGTCGGGTCGGTCCCATTCTGGAACTCTTCGACGTTGGTGAGGCCGTCACCGTCGGTATCGATGGCCGCATCCGTTCGATCCAGCGGATCCAGACCGTACGTGACTTCCCAGTCGTTGTTCATGCCGTCGCCATCGATATCGAGATCGACGTTGTCCGCGAACCCGTCCCCGTCCGTATCCGGGAATCCGAAGCCCTGACCGGAAAGGATCCAATTGGAGATCAGGGCGAGGCCCGCCTGATCCACGACCTCGGTTGCGAGCGGCGGCATGCGCCCAATCGCGAGCGTCCCGATCCGATGAGCCAGGATCGAACGGGTCGGATCTCCCGGATAGATCAGCCGGGCATCCGGGATTCCGAAATCGTTCTGCGTGGGGACGACGTCATACGCGCCCATCGACGGACCATCGATCCAGTAGCGGAAGTCCTCGGGTCCCTGACCCGGGCCGCCGGGTTGATGACACATCGCGCAGTTTGCGTGCAGATAGGCGCGTGCCCGCTCGTCGATCGGCACCAGCGTGTCGCTGATCGCAGGGAGCGCATCGAGCGCCGCGGGGACGTCGGGCAGCGATGTGTCGAAGACGCCGATGGACTCGAGGGTTTCGAGTTGGTTGCCTGTGAGCCCTGAGCTCGGGTAGAAGAGGTCACTGTTCAGCTGTGCGATCTCCGGTCCGAGTGCGTCCTCGGCGACCGTCGTATGGCATTGTGAACATTGATCTCGACTCGGGAACGTCCAGCTCGAGACCCATTGGTTCGAGATCGTCTTCGCGCCCTCGAGAAGTGTCGCCTCCGTCTGGAGATCGTTCCATTCGTATGTGTAACCAGCCCACGTTCCATCGTCGTGGCGCATCAGCAGTCGCGTCTCGACCAGATGATCCGAAAACTCGAAATTCTTGACGAGGACGGTGCCGGGCGGGAAGAGGAAGTCGCCGTTCGAGTCGAGCTGAACGGTCTCGCCATCGGGAATCGCCATCCAGCGGGTCTTGACCGCGCCGTCCGACCAGAGCGCCATGTTCACCGAATAGGGAATCAGTCCGGAGCCCGGCTGGGTGGGATCGGCGGGATCCACGCAACCGGTCTCAGAGAGCAGGTCCGGGAAATCGTCGAGCGGCGGTCCCCCTCCCGGTGTCGGGATGAGCTTCCAGAGGGCGACGCCTCGCACAGCGTAGATCTCACCATCGAGGGCTTCGACGAACGTGTCATACCCATTGAAGGTGGCGATCGTCTCGGCGACGTATCCGCCCATGCCATCGTCGGAGAGCACCTGCAGACCCGAGTGGTAGCGATCGCCGAAGAAGTAGTGACCGTCGAGCGTCGGGAAGGCGCTGCCGTGGTAGACGAACCCACCCACGATCGCATTGCTGCCCGGTGCGTGGGGATAGGAGTAGGTCGGTGGCGTCAGTCCCGTCTGGTCGCAGGTCGGAACGCGCCAGCAGCTCGTCCCTTCCACGATCCCCCAGCCGTAGTTGGCGCCCTTCACGACGATATTGACCTCTTCGGTCTCGTTCGATCCGACGTCGCCCATCCAGATGTCGCCGGTCGCCGAGTCGAAGTTCCATCGGAACGGGTTGCGAAAGCCGAGGGCCCAGACTTCGGGCGCGCCGGCCACGCCGTCCGCGAAGGGATTGTCGGGTGGAATCTCGTAGGGCGCGGTTCCATCGACGTCGATGCGGAGGAACTTGCCCTTGAGATCGAAGGGATCCTGGGCCGAACCAGCGACGCCCGGTGTTGCGGTGAAGCCTTCACCCACTGCGATATAGAGGTAGCCGTCGGGTCCGAAGCGCAGCGTCGCGCCGACGTGGTACTGGGCGGACAGCGGAATCGAGATCAGGATCTCTTCGGTGCTCGGGTCGAACGTGACGCCGTCGTCGACACTGGTAAAGCGCGAGAGCCGCGCTGCATACGAATCCGTAGCCGCTGTGTAGTTCGTGTAATACAGGTAGATACGCCCGTTGTTCGCGAAATCTGGATCGAGGGCGATGCCGAGCGCGCCGAATTCTGCGGGGGCTCCTTCATAATCGATCGTGACGCGGTCGGTGATATCGAGGGCCGTTCCGATCTTGTCGTAGTTGGCATCGCCGTCGTAGATGTCGACGATTCCGTGCCGGACGAGCATGAACCAGCGATTGTCGTCGTCCTGGGCCGCGTCGAGAACCGTGTTGTTGCCGTAGTTGATGCCGTACTTGATGAGCTGCCATTCGGCTCCCGTGCCGCTAGCGGGCGGATCGGGCGCGACGCAGTCGGGGTTCGCGGGACGCTGGGTCAGCCCGGGCGCCGCGAGCGCGGCGGGGGCGCTCAGTAACGCGAGGAGAGCCAGCACCGCGCTCGCAGCAAGCATGCGCATCTCGACGATTCTGCTCAACATTTGCTCGTGTCCCATTTTCGTTCGACTGCATGACGCCTATCGGCCGCTCACCACCATATCATGATGGGCCTTCGAATCGGCAGGAACGTGCTATGCGGACACGCACGCGAGTCACCCAGATTACACACCGCGGTCGGTCTTGAGCTGAAATGCCCCGGCGCCTGGAGAAGCGTCGTTCGCCTGATTGTGCGTCAGTCGTGCGTCAGCGCGGCGACGAGTCTCATCTCGACGGACTTGCGGATCGTCGCGTCCATCGCTTCTCGAGCGCGTACGCTCCAGTCTTTGCCCGCTGCGGCGATCTCCGCGGAGTGCCTTCCGGCTTCGCTCAGCAAATTCGTCATGCACCGCCAGGCGTCGCGAATGGGCTCGGTCGTGATTTCGGGAAGCGCGGGCACCTGCGCCGCCGTGATTTCGCGGAGCGCAGCAGCGTCGTTGGCGGCGACCGCCTCGCATGCGCGCTCGAGATCGAGGTAGAGGCGCTCTAGCGCATCCTCTCCCGGGAGGATGCATGAGCCGTGGGGCTCGCCGAGGGTGTCGAACACGTAGCCCTGGTTGAGACCCATGCTCGAGCGGAAGTACCATTTCTGGTCGGCGTCGGGCAGGAACGTCCAGATGTCGTTCACGCTGCTCTCTTCGTCCCGATCCAGGAATCGCGTCACCGGCAGGCCGTAGCGAAGCTGGTGGCGTTTCGCGTCGAGCGTGCGGCGGTCCATCAGGACGAGCGGGCGCGTCGTCTGCTGGATTGGGATCCAGAGGTTCAGCAGGAACAGTGAAGAGTCATCGTTGCGCGCATCGGGCGTCTGATGGCGAAACAGCGATGGCGCGTTTCCGTTCATCATCTGTCTCAGCGGAGTCCCGAATACGTCCTGGTCCGCATGGATCGTTCGCGCCGGGCCATGCCCATTCGCGCCTTCCATGCCACGTGGATTCACGTTCAGTCCATTCGGGCCCGCGCGTCGCTGGATCAGCCCCTCGTCGGCGACGTGCTCGACGCGAAGGCTGCGTCCATTGGCGAGTCGGAGGTGCGCTCCGGTCAAGCTCGAGCGGAGCGCCTCGGCGGTGCCTTCTGAGATCCGGTCCTCGGCGCGCAGCGTTGCGAGCGTGTCCTGCAGTCTTTCGCTGCCAGACAGATCGACGGTCTCGAAGCCTGCCTCTTCGAGTCCGGGTTCGATCGTGCTCGAATCGAGGCAGTCGTGCAGCGCGCAAGATCGGAAGTCGAAAGTGTCGTCGGGCAGATCGCCGAAGGGAAGCGTTCGCGCGCGCAGCATGCCGGGGCGTTCGTCGTCCGGCGAAACGTTGTCGGCTCGGGTGAATCCGAGTGGGGCGCGTAGCGCGGGGGTAGGGGACTGCATGCCTCTAGTGTACAGCGCCGGGTGTACAGCGCCGTTCTTTGCTTGGGCGCGTCAATTGGCCGGCTCGCCGCCGGCGAGGACCGAATACTGAAATTCCGGTGAGTTGGCCGGTGTTCGAATCTCCCGATCTCCGTCCAGCGTGACGACCTCGGCTCCCATCGGCGAGTACTGCACGATGTACGCCTTCCGAACGTCGTCGGTCGAGTTGGGCCCGGTCGCATGGGGCGTGAGCGAGGAGAACAGGACGACGCCACCCGCAGCGACGGGCGCGGGCATCTTTTCTTCCGGATCCCTGGTGCACACCCAGCCGAGGTCTTCGAGTTCGTGTGCGTAGGTGCCTTCGCGATGGGCGCCCGGGATGACCCATGGACATCCGTTGTCCAGGGTGGCGTCGGTGAGCGCGACCCAGCAGGTCAGGTACTGCTGGGGAAGGACGAATGCGTAGCCGTTGTCCTGATGCCAGGGGAAGGGCGCTTCCGTACCCGGTTTCTTGTAGACGGATTGATCCCAGTAGAGCTGGACATCCGGGCCCAACAGGTCATGGGTCACATCGAGGAAGAAAGGGTCATGCGTGAAGCGTCTGGCGACTTCGGACTTGGCGACGAGATGCGCAGCGAAAGTGATTTCGTCCGAGCGCATGATGAACGCTTTCCCGCCGAGCTTCTCGCGAACCATCGCCGTGAGTTCTTCCTCGATCGGATCGATGGCGGCAATCAGTTCGTCGAGCGTCGCACGGTCGAAAACGTCCTCGACCACGACGAAGCCCTGTTCGTCGTAACGGCGGACCTGCTCGGGGCTGAGCCGACGAAACGGACCCTTCCGATCCGCCCAGACGAAACCTGGGTTGAGGGGGTGAGGTTGCATCGGCTCTCCTTGACGGCGCGTCTGCGCCCGTGCGGACGTCGCTGCTTCAGGTTGACACAACGCTCATTCTTCCGCCGTTACGGGGAGTCGATCACGCCGCCGTCGGCCTGGTCACTCGGAGACGGCAGCCCGGATTCGAGGCTCGAGCCTCAGAAGTCTTCGCCGGCGGCTTCGCGCGCCGCGGCGGCGCGCGCGAAGGCGAGGTCTTCGGGAAGACTGCGCCGGGCCAACTTGAAATGGATGCCCGACCAGACGAGCCCCACGGATACGATCAACAACGCATAGCCCAGCGACCAGTCGCCAAAGCGCGGTTCGAGCAGGTCGCTGATGGCGCCCGTTATCGGGGGGCCCATCGCGAGGCCGATGATGTTGACGACGAAGAGCAGTACGGCGGCGGCGGTCGCGCGCATTTTCGGTGTCGCGAGCGCCTGAGTGACCGCGAAGGCGGGCGCCTGGTACATCAATCCGAGGAAGGCTGGGATTATGAAGGCGCCGAGCGCGAGGGTCGGATTCGGCGACAGGAATACGACGAAGCCGGGCGGAAAGGCCAGGAAGACGGCCCACATCGGGACGCGAACGGCGTCCGCCGGGTCGAGTCGCGTCAAGCGATCTGCGAGCACGCCGCCGAGGTAGATACCCGCGCCGCCACCCAGCCCGATGATGAGGGCCAGGGCCATTCCGATGTCGCTCTGTTCCATTCCATGGGAGCGCGACAAGAACGAGGGCAGCCAATTCGTCGAGGAGTAGCCGACGAAGGCGTAGAGCGCGGACCCGAGCGCGACGTGGCGGAAGCTGCGCAGTCGCCATAGATAGGCGATGACCTCGAATGCCCTGGGTCCTTCTCCGGCTTCGCTCTGGAGTCCCTCGGAAGCGCCGCGGATGGGCTCGCGCAGGGTGAGGGCGACGATCGCTGCGAGCAAGACGCCGGGCAGCCCGACGACGATGAAGGCCATGCGCCAACCGAGTTCCTGATCGAGCCAGCCGCCCGCCATGAAGCCGACCAGGATTCCGAACGGGACACCGAGGGAGAAGATGCCGAGCGCCGTCGCGCGTTTCTCGGGCGGGAAGTAGTCGGAGATCATCGAATGCGCGGGCGGACTCCCGCCAGCTTCGCCGACCCCGACGCCCACGCGATACAGCAGCAGGCTGATGAAGCCTCCGGCCGTCCCGCAGAGCGCCGTCATGCCGCTCCAGATCGTGAGACAGACCGCGATGACTCGCTTGCGCGAGGTTCGGTCGGCCAGCCTTGCGATGGGAATGCCGAGCGTCGCATAGAACAGGCCGAACGCCGTGCCCGAGAGTAGGCCGAGCTGCAGATCCGAGAGGCCGAGATCTTCCTTGATCGACTGCAGCAGGATGGAGAGCACCTGCCGGTCGACGAAGTTCACGACGTAGACTGCGCAGAGCAGTCCGAGGGCGTAGCGAAGATAGGCCTGGGAGTACGGCGAAGCGGGCCGGTCCGGCGAGGAGGGGAGGGGGTCCGCGTTCATCGCGCCCGAGTCTAGCCCGAATATGGAACCCGTTTGCAACGAACCACGTGATCGTGGGCGAGCACTCGGCGTTGGGCGCGGATGACGGTGGTATGGAACGGCAGGCTCGAGGCGTCATGGATCGATGCGGCCGGGAGCGCGGGGTTCGCTACGCATGGCCGCACTTCTGTTCGTCGAGAATCAATGTCGAAGATCGAACCCGCAAGCGGGTGAGGCGTTGGTCAGGGCAGTCCGACCGTCATTCCGCCGTCGACAACCATCTCTGCGCCGGTGATATAGACGCTCTCGTCCGAGGCGAGATAGACCGCCATGTTTCCGATGTCTCGCGCGGGCTCGCCGAGCTTGCCGAGGGGAAGCGTTCGTTCGAGATGCGCCCGCATCGCGTCCGGGTCGGGCGACGCCGCGAAGAGTGGATCCAGGATCGGTGTTTCGATGATTCCGGGATGGATCGAGTTGCATCGGATGCCGTGCGGACCGTTCTCGAGTGCAACGGACTTCGTCAGCAGACGAACTCCCCCCTTGCTGGCGCTATAGGCAGAACCGCCAGGTTGGCCACGCATTCCGACGACGGAAGACAGGTTGATGATCGAGCCGGAAGGGCCTCCCGGATTCGCCTTCATGGCGCGGATGCCGTGTTTGCAGCCGAGGAATACACCGGTCAGGTTGACATCGAGGACGGTCTGCCATTGTTCGAGCGGCGTTTCGTCGACTGGACAGGAAGTGAAGATGCCGGCGTTGTTCACCAGGATGTCGAGCCGTCCATGGCGATTCGTGACTTCCCCGAGCGTCGCCTCCCAGTCCTCTTCCCGCGCGACGTCCTGACGCAGAAACTCCGCGCCGAGTTCGTCCGCGACCGTTGTTCCACGATCGACATCGATGTCCGTGAGCACGACCCGGGCGCCGTTCGCGACGAAGCGCTCCGCAGCACCCGCGCCGAGACCGGAAGCGCCTCCCGTGATCAGTCCGACCTTGCCTTCGAGCCTCGTCATGCGTCGCTCTCCCAACCCGTCGTGACGGAAGTCGCCACGGCTGCAGGGATCGCCATCGGAGTCGCCTGCCTCGAACAGCGTATCACCGTTCCCGTGCTGAATGAATGATGAGTCGGAGCCGGACCGAGGCGGAGCGCCATTCGCCCGACCACGGCTAGCGCGCGTCTCGAAGGGATGTAGGATCGTGATACGGGAACCCCTGCCGGAGGTCGTTCATGTCTGCCCTTCCAGAGATCACCCGCCCAGCCTCCGCGCTCGTGACACCGACCTTCCTCGACCGGGCGTTCGAGGACCCCGCACGTGTACGGGAACTCCTCGACCAGGGGTCGCCCTACAAGACCCTCGCCGCTGTCCACAAGGATCCACCGGGTGTGCCGGCGCCTCCCTGGTTCCGCAACTTCTGGGCATTGGGTGGCAAGGTGGTCTTCCCGGGAGCGGAGGACGTCTTTCACAATCCGCTCTACATCGAGGCTGCCAAGAAGCTGTTCGGGGCCGAGGTCGTGCTGCCGCTGGCGATGATGACGAATCTGAACGCGCCCTCGCCGTCGGCGCCGCCGCATCTCGACCTGCCGTTCTTTCGAGGCGCGCATCAGCGCGAAGTGCCGAGCTGGCTCCTCGCGCCGATGGGATACTCGGGTCTCTTCCACGCCTGGGCAATCCCCGTGGCTTCCGCGCTCACCTGGTTCTATCGCGGAGAGGGCGGCGAATTCGAGTACTGGCCCGACGGGTTCGATGAGCCCAGTCTGCGCGTCAGCCAGATGGCTGGCAACCAGGCCGTCATCGCCGACAACGAATACACCTACCACCGCGTCTGCGACGTCGGCTCGCCGGACGACTTCCTTCCCGACAACCGCGTTCCGTATGACGCCACCCTCGAACTCGAAGACGACACCTGGGTGATTCGTGATGGGGCCGCCGAGTTGGCTCGTTATGCGCGGGGTGAGATCCGGATCTCGGTGCTCTGGAAGGCGTACTGCTTCGAGGATCAGGGTGCGGCGGATGCCTTCACGAGCGGCGACGACGAGCTCACTCCGCAGCAGATCGTCGACCTCTTCCAGGACGACCTTCGCAGTCGGGGAATCGCAATCGATCCCCCCGAGAGTCTCGACGGCAGCGACGATTGGGGTCGGATCATCCGCGAAACGTACGGTGTGTCCGGCTACTGAGACGATGCCCGGCTTCCATTGGCCACGTGCCGGGCGAAGCGGGCGTTCGCTCGAGCCGGCTTCGATCGGGATTCACGCGCGGAATCAGGAGAGAAGAACCATGTCGATCGCTGTCAACGGAATCGCCCACATCCAGATGACGGTCAACGACATCCGGGCGTGCATGCCCTTCTGGGAGAAGCTCTGTCACTTCCTCGAGATGAAGACGCTCGTCAAGAACGACACGACGCTCTACTGCATCGGGAGCCGCACGGGCATCCTGATCAGGGAAGCGCCCGAGGACAAGAAGCGCATCCCATTCGATCAGGACACGAGCGGCCTGCATCATTTCTGCTTCCGTGCGCGAAGCAAGGAAGACGTCGATGCGATTCATGCCTTCGTCGAGGCCGAACTGAATGCGAAGATCATTCATGGTCCGGAGGATGGTTCGCATTTCGCCCCAGGCTACTACTCCACCTTGTTCGAAGATCCGGACGGGATTCGCGTCGAGTTCAATCATGTCCCGGGTCGGGGGCATTTCGGGGACGAGGGTCGACTGGCTCCGGGAGGCCCGGGGCCATCCGATCGATACGATGAAGACGGCGTCTAGTCGCGACGACCAGGCACGAGAAGCGTCGCCTCGAGTCAGAGGTCGTACAGGCGAGCGACGTTGTCGCGGGTGATCGCCATGCGCCGAGGTCTTCGCGGGAGTGAGCTCGGGTGAGGCCGCGATCAGTAGACGATCTTCTCGGTCTCGAGACGCTCGACCTCTTCGGGCGCCATTCCGAGGACTTCGCCGAGCACCCGGGCACTATGCTCGCCGAGTAGCGGCGCCGGGCCGCGAATCTCCGCGCCGCGCATGCGCCAGGGGGGGCGAACGACGAGCGTCTTCCCGAGTCGCGGGTGTTCGACCGAAACGTAGGCCTCGCGCGCGGCGAGATGGGCGTCGTGGGCGAGGGACGCTCCGGTCTGCACGCGTGCGGCCGCGACGCCCGCGGTCTGGAGTTCGGCGACGGCGACATCGGGCTCGCGGCGTCGAGTCCAGGCGGCCACGCGTTCATCGAGCGCATCCTGATTTGCATGCCGTGCTTCGCGCGTCGAGAACGCATCCGAGTCGAGGGCGGGATCGTCGAGCAAGGCGCGGAGGGCTTCCCATTCCTCGTCGTCCTGGACCGCGATCGACACCCACGTGCCCTCGATGGCCGAGGTGTAGCAGCCGTGGGGGGCCATCCAGTCGTCGCGGTTTCCGATGCGCTCGGGGATGCGCCCGGAGAGCTCGTACCCGACGAGCGCTTCGCCCATCATGGACGTGATGACTTCGGTGGAAGAGATGTCGAGGTTCCGACCCGAACCGCCGCGGTTGCGATGGATCAGCGCCACCAGGACTTCGAAGGCGGTCGCCGTGCCGACCCGGAGATCGACCGAGCCCGAGAGGGCGATCGGCGGCTCGTCGGGGTGGCCCGACATGTTCACGATGCCCGAGAGACAGGCGAAGGTCGGCGCATAACCGGCGTAGGTCTTCTCCGGACCGCTGGCGCCCACCGCGGAGGACGACGCCATGACGAGTTCGGGGTTGATGGCCGAGAGTGCGTCGTAGCCGAGACCCATGCGGTCGAGCACGCCAGGGCGCATGTTCTGCAGAACGACATCGCTCTTCGACACCAGATCTCCCACGAGCTTGCGTGCCCCTTCTTCACGCAGATTCAGTCGTAGGGATCGTTTGCCCAGGTTGAGATCGTTGAAGATCGGGGATCCATCGATGTCCGCGTCGAAGCTTCCTCCCGTGAGGGAGTGGACGCGGGCATGGTCGAGGCGAGCTCGGCTCTCGACCTTGATCACTTCCGCGCCGAGCATGCCGAGGAGCAGACTGCCCTGCGGTCCCGCCCAGGCCCACGTGAAATCCACGATTCGAATGCCGTCGAGCGGTGCCTTCGGATTCGGGGCTTCTCGTGTCGGAGCGGGGGGGCGATCGCCGACGTTTCGGGGGACGAAGATCTCGCCCGCATGTTGATCGAGGAGGGGAGCAGCGCGGCCCGGCGCGCGTGTTTCGCGTGCGTCGCACGTGCGTGTCGGATAGCGGAGTGTGCCAGCCTGTGGATGGTCGAGGGGTTGGAAGAAGCCGCGCGCATTCGCCTGGGGCCAGTCGAGGACCTCGGCGACGTTGCGAACCGGGGCGGCCGGCGTGCCTTGCGCCTGCGCCAGGTGGTAGATCTCCTCGGCCGGCAGAGTAGAGGTCCAGCTTTCGAGTCGCTGCTGGACCCGCTCCATGTTCTGGCGACGCTGCAGAGGATCGGCGCACCACGGCTCTTGCGTCCAGGCCGGCGAGTCCATGGCAGCGACCAGCCCCGCCCATTGATGGGCTTCGAGCGTCGTGAGCATGACCCAACCATCTTTGGCGCGTAGCAGGCCGCCGGGTCCGCCCCGCTGACCGAAGGGATCGGGCTCGTTGGCGTAGCGACCGATCGTGACGCGCTCGAGGCACATCATGGCCTCTTGCTTGGACACGTCGATGTGTTGACCATGTCCGTCGCGCTCTCGCGCGTAGACAGCGCCGAGTACACCGACCGCGGCGGTCAGTCCCGCGTCGTACTCGCCCAGGTATCCACCCGCCCTCGACGGCGCTCGATCCCCGGTCGGCATCGCAAAGGGCGATGAATGCCCGCCGCCATGGTAGAGATTCAGATGCTGACTCTTGAATCGAGAGTTGGGTCCGCTCTGGCCGAAGGGCGTAACGGAGCAGACGATGAGCCCGGGGTTGCGTTTCGAGAGGGCGTCGAAGCCCAGGCCGAGAGCGTCGAGCTCACCCGGAGCGCGGTCGTCGATCAGGATGTCGGCTTCGTCGGCGAGCGCCTGGAATCGAACCCGGTCGGCCTCGATCTCGAGGTCGAGTACCTGGGAGCGCTTGTTCGTATTGAGATAGAGGTAGAGCGCGCTGCGTTCGGGATGAGGTCGATCACCGGGGAAGGGACCGCGTCCGCGCGAAGGGTCTCCGCTCGGTCGCTCGATCTTGATGACGTCGGCGCCGAGGTCGGCGAACAGCTTGGCGCAGTACGGCGCAGCCACGTTCTCTGCGAGTTCGAGGACGCGTAGGCCGGCGAGGGCACCGGTCGCGACCGGCGTCGTTTCTTCGGAATCAGATTTCGGCATCGGGGGAGAATCGCAAAATCAACCGGCCCGGTCGATGCGGTGCGCCGGAATCCTGCGACGCCCATCGCTCCCTTGTGATGGCTGGTCATTGGCGCTGTACTCCTCTCTCAGCGACAACCGATGCTGCTCGGCCGTGCGTGACATGTCGGGCGCCAGCAGACGGTTTGGACAGGATGGCGGGGAGTCGAATTGAATTCGAGATCGAAGGGAACAGCGCTCGCCGGAATCGCATCGTCGCTCATGATGTTCGCTCTTGCGGCCTGCGCCCCCGCTCAGCTCTATCCCGGCCCGCCCCGACCCACGGAAGAACTCGTCGTGATCGTGACGAAGTCCCCCAGCAAGATCACCCAGATCGACGGGAAAGCGGTCAGTATCCGGAGGGCCGAGATTCTTCCGGGTCGGCATTCGCTGGAGTTCTACGGCGAGTTCGGGGAACTCCTTGCCAATGCGGGCGTCGTCGTGGGAGAGCGACAATCGCGTCCGCTGCTCAGGACCCGATGCACGATCGAGATCGAGTCGATGGCAGCGGGCGAGTACACCCTCTCGGACGACGCGGAGATCGACGAGCGATCGACCGGGCCGGATCCGTCCTATGACTGGCATCGGACGAGCGTGGATCCACGGTTGCGCGATGCCGTCGGGAACGAGATCGACGGACTCGTCTGCGACGAGACGTGTCGGCTTCGCGGGCGGAAGCGGCAGTCGAACATCTCCCGAGCCTGTGAAGTCGAGGACTGACGCACACGAGGAAGCCGAATTTACCATCGGCACATCGAGACGAGAGGACTGAATCGCCATGTGGAAGATCGCGTCCATCGCCCTGCTGATCGTCGTTCTCGTCGTCGCTGCCGCGATGCTCTGGCAACACTCTCGCTATGTCGGTATCCGACGAGAGATCGTCCATGACCGTCAGGCCATCTTCCACTCGGGCGATGCCTTCCACACGGTCTTGTTCCTCGCGTCCGCGCCCGGATCGGACGTCCTCGAGGAGTTGCGCGCGCTGAAGCGCGCGACCGAAGGCTCGGAGGCGAGTTGGATCTATGCGGGGAAGGCCGTGCTTCGGGCCCTCGAGTCCGAGCAGGTCGGCGAGAAGGACTGGAGCGCGATCGTTCTCCTGCAGTACCCGTCGCGCGAGACGTACGAGGAGCATGCAGAGACGGCGGAACTGCGGACCGCGCTCGGCCGATTCGACGAGGTTTACACGCAGGGCTTTCGACGCTGGCGTGGCGTGAATGTCATGGTTCACCAGCTGTTCCTCGCGGCTCGAACGGGTCAGATCCTCCGTGGTCGACCGTCGCACTTCCCATTCACGCGTGCGGAGAGCGCTGAGAATCTTCCTCGGGCGGCCGAGTTCGCGGGGCGGCTGCTCGAAGAACGGGAACTCGGCGGCGACGCCGTCGTGATCGTCAATCTGCTGAAGGATGGGTCGCCGGAGCAGCAGGCCGCGAATCGCGGCTACGGGCTCGCCATGTTCGGCGCGATGGCCGAAGGCGGCTACGGAATCATGCACATCGGCCAGGCCGTTCGCGTCGAGCGCGACTACGACTTCGATCAGGTCGCGATCGTCTATTACCCCGGCGTCGATTTTTTCGTCGACATGATCCGGAGTGAGTTCTTCCAGGGCATTTCTGGGGACAAGCAGCTCGGCGACACCCAGGCGATCATTACGGTGCCGATCCTCGATCGGCTCTAGAAGCGTCCGTATCCGCATGGGCGCGCTCGGCACCTTCGCCGAGAAGCCCAGAAGTCCGGAGCATGCCGTCTCGTGAACCACGCGGGTTCCCGAAGTGAGACCGTCGATCAGTCCGCGAAGTCGGGCGGTCGATTCTCTCGCCTGGCGCGAACGGCCTCCTCGAAGTTCTTCGTCGTCATTCGGACGAAGAGCTGAGTATGACTCTCGAGTTCGATGGCGGCTCGCAAGCTCGAGGTTTCGAGCCCGGCCCACATCATGCGCTTGGTGAGGGCGACGCCCTGCGAACTCCATCCATTGATTTGTTTGGCAAGGGCGATGGCTTCCGTCAGGAGATCCGCATCGGGGACGACCTTCGAGACGAGCCCCATCTCCGCAGCTTCCTTTGCGCTGACATCGCGTCCGGAGAGCATGATCTCGAACGCCCGAGACGAGCCGATCGCTCGCGGGAGCAGGAAACTCAGGCCCAGCTCGGTCGCGGTGAGGCCGTTGTTGATCCCCGCTGCACGAAAGTAGGCCGACTCGGCGGCGATGCGGATGTCGGCGCCGAGGGTCAGGCAGAACCCGCCGCCCACTGCCGCGCCGTTGATCGCGCAGATCACCGGCTGCGGCATACGCTGCATCGCCGGGACGAGGTCGGCGAGGATGGTCATCGCACGGGTCGCGATGCGCGTCAGGGTGAGTCCCTCGATGTTGGGCGGCGGCTCCGAGTCCTGCGTGTCCGCACCAGAGCAGAAGCCGCGCCCGGTCCCGGTGAGGATCACGCACGTGGTCTCGTTGTCTCGCGCGACTTCCTCGAAGGCTTTGTGGAGCGGCACCATCAGCTCGAAGGCCATCGAATTCAACCGTTCGGGACGATCCATCACGATCACGCTGATGTCGGGGCTCGGCTTGTCGATTCGAATGAGGCTCACGGGTGGGTTTCCTTTCCAATGGGGTGCAGAAGGGTGAGATCGAGAGTCTATCGCCTGAAAGATGGCAGCAGGGCCGTCGGGCGAGACTTCCCTGCGGCCGCGCTCTCCACACGGTGTCGGCGTGACGTGGACAGTGGTAGGTCGTGAGGGATTGCTGCTCCGTCGTCACGCTGATGTTCTACCGACTCGATGCGGGGACACATGCGCGAATGGTCCGGGAGCTGGAAGAGAGGAGGGCGGGGAGCATCTGGGATGACGCGGCGCTTACCTCGACTCTGCTTCCCGTCGCGCCTGACTATGTGCCGCTTCGTCCAATCCGAAACGGGTGATCAGGAGTGCGGCGAGGATATGCAGCGCCGCTGGCCATACGGCCGTGAGCCAGCGGATGCCAGTCAGGGTCTCCTCGCTCTGAGCCACGTTGGGCACGTAGCCCGTCATCGCGAGGATCGTCCCGACGACCCAGATCGCGATGCCCGCGGCTCCCTTCTGGGCGAAGTTCCAGGTCGCGAAGTACGCACCCTCCTTGCGTTCACCGGTGCGCGCCTCGTCCCAGTCGATGACGTCCGCCTTGAGGGAAGGGCCGACGACCGCGCCACAGCCGGTGAGCACCCCGAAGATGGCGGTCGTCGCGATGAGCTGACCGAAGTCGCCCTCCGCAAGCGTGAACATCCAGGCGAACCCGAAGACCTTCGCGCTCACGGTCAGGAGCCAGGCGCGCTGCTTGCCGACGCGGCGTGCGAAGACGACCCAGAAAGGGATGCTCAAGGCCATCGCGCCGAGAGTCGTGCCGGCGTAGATGGCCGTGCTACCCGGCGTCAGGATCACGTAGTCGGAGAGGTAGGGGAGCAGCACGATCAGAGACGAGAAGCCCAACTGCTCCGCGAAGAAGATCGCGACCAACAGGCGCGAATGCGGGTTCGAGAACACGTCACGGAAGGAGGAAAAGGGCGTCGTGCCTCCGCGCCCCTGGAACTCGGTCCGCTCCCGAATCTGAACGGTTGCGATTCCGATCAGCAGAGTGACGCCGATCGCGACGCCGATGGAGAGCGTCGCGGCGAAGGGTCGCTGGTCGCTGGCGCCTTCGAGGAAGTAGAGCGCCACGGCGCCGAACCCCATCCCGACGTTCTCCACGACCTGCATCACGCCGAATACGCGCGTGCGATCGTGGTATCCACGCGAGAGCTCGGCCCCCATCGCCATGTGGGGCACGCGGAAGCAGGTGTAGGCGGTGTAGTAGGCGAGCACCGCGACGGCGAACCAGATGCCGAGCCCGGCCCCTTCGAGGCTCGGCGGCGGGGACCAGAGGGCGACGATCGCGAGGCCGAGCGGGAGCGCCGAGGCGGCGAACCAGGGTCGCCGCCGACCCCAGCGTGTGTGGGTACGATCGGACAGGTAGCCGACGAGGGGGTCGCTGACGGCGTCCCAGACCCGCGCCGCGAGCAAAATCGTCCCGACGAGCGCGGGTGCGAGCAGCAGCACATCGGTCGAGAACTTGAGCAGGTACAGGCCCATGAGCGCGTTCGAGGTAAAGATCGCGAGCAGCGGTGCGCTGTACGTGAGGATTCTCGAGGTCGGTACGCGCTCTTCGCCGCTGGGCATCGGGAAACGGTATCCCACTCGGCGCTCCCGGCTCCAGATCGGATTTCACTCAATGCCCCTACCTGCCGATCAGTGAAGTGGAGGCGGTAGGCGCAGCTCCAGGTAGCGTCCCGGACAGAATCGTCGTCCGAAGGCCTGGTTACCGATCGCGATAGCCGTTGTAGTGTGGGTTCAGCAGAGATGAGATGGGGGATTCCGGTGAAGTCGATCATTGCGCGTGATGAACGTTCGTCGAGCACGGTCATCGTATTGGTGACGCTGCTCGGGCTGGTGGGCTGTGCGACAGGAGGGCAGTCGCCTGGTTCGAACATCTTCGGACGTTCCGCGGACGAAGCCTCCTCTTCGGGCGAAGCGAGCGCCGCTGAGATGCATTCTGCGTCTCTGGTCGCAGACGCGCTCGAAGCCTGTGCGTCCGCCGCGGAGCTGCGGCAGCAGGGAGATCTCGACGGCTCCCTTGCCACCCTCGACCTCGCCTACGATCTCCTGCTGCAGATCCCGGACGACCCGAGCCTGATCCAGCAGAAGGACGATCTCCGTCACCTCATCTCGAATCGAGTGGTCGAGATCTACCGCCTGCGTACGACGACCGCGTCCGATCTGAATTCTCCGATCCCGCTCGAGATCAATGAGCACGTCCAGCGGGAGATCGCGCGATTCACCGGCGTCGAGCGCAGATTCTTCATCGAGTCGTACCGGCGCTCGGGACGCTATCGACCCATGATGATCCGGAAGCTTCGCGAGGCGGGGCTTCCGGAGGAACTCAGCTGGCTGCCCCTGGTCGAGAGTGGCTTCAAGGACCGCGCGCTGTCGCGGGCGCGAGCGCTCGGTGTCTGGCAGTTCATCTCCTCCACCGGCTCCCGGTACGGACTCGATCGCAGTCGCTGGGTCGACGAGCGCATGGACCCGGAGAAGTCGACCGACGCGGCCGTCGCGTATCTATCCGATCTGCATGGGATGTTCGGCGATTGGTTGACGGCGTTGGCCAGTTACAACTGTGGCGAGAACCGCGTAAAGCGACTGATTCGTCGACAGGAGGACGCCCATCTCGATCGATTCTGGGATCTCTTCGACAAGCTTCCCAGGGAGACGGCTCGCTACGTGCCCCGGTTCCTGGCCACGATCGCGATCGTGCAGGACCCGGCAGCGTATGGCATGGAGCTCCCCGAGCCCGATCCAGGGGTCGGATTCGAGACGGTCGAGGTGAGCCGGCATCTGCGCCTCGCCGACCTCGACCGCGCACTCGGTCTCGAAGGGAAAGCGCTCGTCGGGCTGAACCCGGAGCTCCGGCATGGAACGACGCCCGGAGACCGCTACGCCCTCCGCGTGCCTTCCGAGGTGGCGAGCTCGTTCGCAGAGAAGCTCGCCGAACTCCCCGCCTATACGCCGCCGGCCGAGCAAACCTATGCGAGGTACAGGGTTCGGCAAGGAGATGCTCTGTCCACCATCGCGCGTCGGCATCGGACCACGGTGGGCGCGATCATGCGCGCCAATCGCCTGGGCAACAGCAACCGCATCCGCGCGGGCCAGCGTCTCAAGATCCCGCTTCGGGGCGGCATCGCGCCGACGATCGCGAAGAGCGGCGGCGGCGGGACCTCGCAGACCCACACGGTTCGTCGCGGCGACAGCCTCTGGAAGCTGGCCTCGCGCTATGGCAGCACTGTCGATCGCATCAAGCGTGACAACGGCTTGCGCAGCGAAGCGCTCGCGGTCGGTCAGAAGCTCGACATCCGGAGTGGGGGCGCTTCCGACTCGCGAAGCTACACAGTGCGTCGAGGCGACACGATCGGCCGGATCGCACAGGTCGCGAACGTCTCGGTCGATCGACTCCTCCGGACGAACGGCCTCTCGAGGTCGAGCACGATCTACCCCGGACAGGTGATTCTCTTTCCCAACTGAGGGTGTCCGTCGCCGGGAGCGACGATCCGTGCGGCTACGCCGTCCGACGTCCTGGAGCGTCTAGGTTCTCTGCCCTCGTGTCGTTCATGCCGTTCGGGTCCGCCCCGTCGGGGGAGACGCTCACGGAAGTGGTGAGCGTGCGCGAGGTGCGGCCGTCGGCCGTCAGCGCGATCCCAGGGCCGGCACGACGCTCGTAGCTTGCCCTCGTTCCATCGGAAGACGTGACCGTTGCGTAGGGACTGCGGGCGGTTCGCCGTGATGCACTTACTCGTGCGCGCCCGAAGTCGTGTCGATCCTCCCATGCATCAGGGGGGAAGCACATGGCCGGATCCACCGGTGCAATCTCTATTTTCGAATCGCCGATCACTCGTCGCGACGCTTGCCCGCGTCTTCGAGCGCTCCGACGCACGTTCGCTTCGTGGACCATCGTCGCCGCGTTTCTTCTAGCCGGGGCGCCCGACGCGATGGGCGCAGAGGCGACGATCCAGAGCCTCGATGAACAGGTTCAGGCGATCAAGGGCGACGTCCTCGCAATCGCCGCCGAACTCTCGAATCTCGAGGAGCGCCTGCTCCATCCCTCCGACACGCAGGTCGCCGTGTTCGTCGCGTTCGCGGACGAGGCAAGGGAAGGTCTCCTTCTCGACTCGATGCACGTGTCGATCGACGGCCAGCCCGTCGCCGACCACGTGTACAGCTTCAAGGAACTCGAGGCGCTCGCGAAGGGCGGCGTGCAGCGCATCCACACGGGCAATCTTCGCGGCGGCAAGCATCGCCTCGGCGTGCGCGTCGCGGGCCAGTTGGCGAACGGAAAAGACTTCGAGCAGACGCAGGAGATCGATTTCGAGAAGCTCGTCGAGCCGAAACGGCTGGGCATCACGCTGACCGGAGGGGGCTCCGGGGGCGCGAGCGTCGCGATCGGAGACTGGTAGTCATGTCGGGCCGGTTCGCTCGGTCGCTGCTGCTCGTCGTGCTGTCGATAGCGCTTCCGCTCGAGTCCGTGCGTGCGGTCGCCGTTCGGGATCCCTATTTCGGCGAGGCGCTCTACCACGCCCACCAGGGCCACTACTTCGAAGCGCTCGAGCGTCTGGACTCCGAGTTGGCGCAGCACTATGGGGTCGACGAGCCGACGCGCGACTCGCTGCATGCCTACATCGGACAGGCGGAATTCTCGGTCGGCGACTTCGAGTTGGGGTACCGCATGCATCTGCGCGCCGGGCGGGCCATCCGGGCCGTGCTGGCGGCCGACGTGGATCCCGTGGTGCGTGCCGACGCTGCCGTGCGACTCGCGCGACTGGCCTTTCAGAAGGATCGTTCGGGCGAAGCGCTCGAGATCCTCGCGGCGATCGACGCGCCGATGCCGCCAAAGTTGCGCGCCGACGCCGAATTCTTGCGCGCGAATGCGCTGCTCTCGTTGGACCGCGCGGCCGAGGCTGCGGACGTCCTTTCGGCGCTCCGGTCGGACGACACACTCGACGGCTTCACGGACTACAACCTCGGCATCGCGCTCCTCGAGGCGGGCCGTCCGCGCGAGGCGCTCCAGCAGCTCGACCGTGCGGGACGGATCGCTGCTCCGGATCGCGAAACCCGCGCGATCCGTGACAAGACGAACCTCGTGCTCGGAACCCTGTGGTTCGACGCCGGGCAGTACGGGCGATCGTACGACTCGCTCGAGCGTGTTCGCCTCGAAGGCCCCTTCGCGAACCAGGCGCTGCTGCGCGCCGGTTGGGCGGAGGCGTCGCTCGAACAGCTGGAGCGAGCGGTCGTGCCCTGGTCTCTGCTCGTGAAGCGCGACCCGACCGACTCGGCGGTGCAGGAGGCACTGCTCGCATTGCCCCATGCCTACAGCAAGCTCGAGGTGCACGGCCGTGCCGCGGTTCTCTACGAGAGGGCGGCTCGCGTGCTCGGCAGTGAGATCGACAACCTCGCAGCGTCGATCCGGAGCGTCGAGAGCGGCACGTTCCTCGACGCGCTGTCCAGCGAAGAGATTCGCCAGGACCGGGATTGGGTCGTCCGTCTGCGAGCGCTTCCCGAGGCGCCCGAGACCTTCTACCTCATTAGGCTGATGGCCTCGCACGATTTCCAGACGGCGCTCCAGAACTATCTGGACCTGACGGACATGGAGCGCAAGCTCGAGGCCTCGCTCCGGAGCCTCGATGCCTTCGATGACGTGATCGCGGTCCGGCGCGCGTACTACACGCCCCGGCTCCCCGATATCGATGCTCGGTTTCGCCAACTGGATGCCCAGATGCGGATCCGGATCGAGCAGCGCGATCACATCGCCGAGCGCCTTGCAAGGCTGCTGGTCATGCCGACGCCCGAGCTGCTCGCGACTGGCGAGGAAGCGGAGATCCGTCGACGGGTCGAAGCTCTGGCGATGGCGCTCGACCGCGTCCGGCCAGGCCCTGGCCGCAGCGCGCTCGAAGCGCGACTCGCTCGGGTGCGCGGCATCTTGACCTGGCGGCTGGAAACGACCTATCACGAACGACTCACTGCACTGCACGAGCGCATGAAGGACTTGAACCGCCACGTCGAGCGGCTGGAGGCGCAGTACGCGTCCTTCGTCCGCGCGCGGCAGGCGGCGGTTCACAGTCACGTCGGGTACGACGACCAGATCGTCGGCCTGCGAAGCCGCACGCGCGATGCGCTGCGCCGGCTGGAGATCATGCGCGACCGCCAGGGCAAGACCCTCGAAGGCGTCGCCATTCGCGAACTGCAGCGGCGACACGAGCGCCTCGAGGCCTATCGCAACCAGGCACGATTCGCCTTCGCCGACAGCTACGACCGCGCGGCGAAAGCGCAGGCTCGGTGAGGGGCAGTTCGTGAGGGGTTCCGTCAACCGTCCGCTCTTCGTCTTCACGCTGCTGGCTGCCGCATGCGCGAGCGGTCCCGAGCGTCATACGCTCGCCGACCTTCGCGGCGTCGAGCCCGACCTTCGCGAGACGGCGATCGGGGACGGTCTCGACGAGGCGATGGCGGGTTATCGTGCGTTTCTCGAAGAGGCCCCCGAGTCATCCCTCACACCCGAAGCGATGCGCCGACTCGCCGACCTGAAGCTCGAGAAGGAGTTCGGGCTTCTGGGCGGTGGTGGGACGGAGTCCATGCCGGAGGCCGACCGAGCGCCGAGCGCCGCTGAGCGATCGACGCCGGCGCCGGAGTCGGCGCTCGTCTCCACGGACTCGCCGCGAGTCGAGTCTGGTCAGGTTGCCGGAGGCGACGAGTCCCGCGACGAATTCGAGCAGCGTGCGCTCGGAGGCGCCGGCCTCGCCTGGCAGTTGGATGGCGCGGAGATGGCGCTGCCGGAGGGCCGACCGAACGACACGCGGGGCCCGCTCGAGGCGATCGCACTATACGACCGGATTCTGGCCTCCTATCCGAACTACCCCCATAACGACCAGGTCCTCTATCAGAAGGCACGCGCGTTCGACGAGCTCGGCCGCAACGACGAAGCCATCGCCGTCACCGAGCAGCTGATCGCTGCGTATCCCCACTCGCGGCATATCGACGAGGTGCAATTCCGCCGCGCCGAGTATTTCTTCGTGCGTAAGCGGCTCATCGACGCGGAGGAGGCGTACGGCGCGATCGTCTCGCACGGCGCGCGCTCGGACTACTACGAGCTCGCGCTCTATAAGCTGGGCTGGACGCTGTACAAGCAGATGCTCCTCGAAGAGGCCCTCGACAAGTACATCACGCTCCTCGACTACGCGGTCGCGACCGGAACCGATTTCGATGCGATCGAGGACGACAGCGCACAGGCGCGCATCGACGACACGTTTCGCGTGATCAGCCTTTGTTTCTCCGATCTGGGCGGTGCCGAGTTCCTCGAAGCGTTCTTCGTGCAGATCGGGCCGCGTGACTACGAGGACCGGGTCTATCGACAGCTCGGCGAGTTCTACTTCGAGAAGCTTCGTTTCCAGGACGCGGCGCTCGTCTACGAGACCTTCATCAAACGCTACCGGACGCATTCGATCGCGCCTCACTTCAGCATGCGCATCGTCGAAATTTACGACGAGGGGAACTTCCCGAAGCTCGTCCTCGAGTCGAAGAAGGAGTTCTCGGTTCGCTACGGACTGCGCTCCGGCTACTGGGAACATCACGACATCGCGGCCGCCACCGAGGTGATGGCCTTCCTCAAGCAGAATCTCCACGACCTCGCGAACCACTACCACGCGCTCTACCAGAATCCCGAGCAGCCCGAAGATCGCATTGCGCACTTCGAGGAGAGCAGCCGCTGGTATCGCGAGTATCTGGAGAGTTTCGCCGAGGACACGGAGACGCCGCCGATCCATTATCGATTCGCCGATCTCCTGCTCGAACACGAGCGCTTCGATACGGCGGCCTTTCAATACGAGCAGGTTGCGTATGCGTACCCTGCGCACGACCAATCGGCCGCTGCGGGATACGCTGCCGTCTTCGCCTTTCGCGAGCATTCGGAGCGCGTCGAAGAGACCCGATCCGACGCGGCCCTCCGAGACGTGGTCGCAAGTTCGATCCGCTTCGCCGATGCCTTCCCGAAACACGAGCACGCGCCGACGATCCTCGTTGCCGCAGCCGAGGATCTCTACGGCCTCGATGATCACCAGGCGGCGATCGAAACCGGACATCGATTGCTCGCGCAGTACCCCGAAGCGGCCTCCGAAACGCTGCGGGCAACCTGGACGGTGATCGCTCACGCCTCCTTCGATAGCGACGATTACGTCGCGGCCGAGGAGGCGTACACGCGCGTCCTCGAGTTCACCCCAGAGAACGAGGAGACGAAGTCGAAGCTGACGAACAATCTCGCCGCATCGATCTACAAACAGGGCGAGCTGGCCAGCGGGAATGGCGATCAAGGATCCGCAGCGGACCACTTCCTGAGGATCGCCGAAGTCGCGCCGGATTCCGACATTCGTCCGGTCGCGGAGTACGAGGCGGCCGCGTCGCTCATCAGACTGAAGGACTGGGCACGCGCGGCGACGGTGCTCGAGACCTTTCGCTCGACCCACCCACAGCACGAGCTCCAGCGCGACGCCACACAACAGGTCGCTTTCGTCTATCGCGAGGCGGGAGACCTCGGACGCGCCGCCACCGAATACGAGCGTGTCGCGGACGAGGCCGACGACCCGGAACTGCGTCGCGACTCCATGCTCGTTGCTGGGGAGCTGCACGAGGAAGCCGGTGATCTGGCTGCTGCACTGCGGGTCTACGAAAGATTCGTGACGATCTTCACAACCCCGATCGAGCGTGCCGTCGTAACGCGTTTCAAGATGGCTGAGCTGCATCACACGATGGGAAACGATGGAGAACGTCGATCCGAGCTCCGCCGGATCGTGGCGATCGACGCCTCCGCGGGCGAGGCGCGTACGCCGACCGTGCGGACGTTCGGTGCACGCTCGGCATTGCTGCTCTCCGAAGTCTACTACGAGCGATTCGCCGAGATCGAGCTGCGCCAACCCTTCGAAACGAGTCTGCAGAAGAAGCAGACGTCCATGCGCTCCGCGATGGCCGCTTTCGAGAAGCTGATCGACTACGGCGTAGCCGAGGTGACCGCTGCCGCGACCTTCTATATGGGCGAGGTCTACAACGAGTTCAGTCGCTCATTGAAGGCGTCCGAGCGGCCCGGAGATCTCTCCGACGCGGAGCTGCTCGATTACGACGACATCCTCGAAGAGGAGGCCTACACGTTCGAGGAGCAGGCGATCGAGGTGCACGAGAAGAATCTCGAGCTGATTTCGAGCGGCGTCTTCAACGAGTGGATCGAGAAGAGTCTCACGCGCCTCGCCGCTTCGATGCCCGGACGCTATGCGAAGCGCGAGATCGGCACGGGCCCGCTCGAGGCGATCGACACCTACGTGTACCGCGTGCCGGCGGCGATCGTGCCCGAGACCGAGAACCTGACGGCGGCCGCGATCGAGGATGCCGAGCCGTTCGCAGAGAGCGACGCCGAAGTCGCCGTGGAGGACCACGATTCCGACGTCAGCGCGAGCCCGTCTCCCGCCGCTCCCGCCGCTCCCGCCGCTCCCGCCGCGCCCGCGATGGACGCCGCGGCGACGCCCGACGACTCCGACGCCAGTGCCGACGAGGAAGACGAAGATGATGCGTAGGCGAAACCATCTTCTCGGGCGTGCAGTCGGGCCGGGCGTGACCGCGATTGCCATCGCGAGCCTGGCGTTGGGATGCGCCGGCGTCGGGGGTCGGGACTCTTCGGCCGTCGTCAAGCGGACGCCCGACGGCTTTGCGATCACGGAGTCCGTGCGTCCTCGACTGGGTCTTCGCGGCCAGTTCGACGACGCGCAGGAAGCGCTGTCGGAAGGGGAGGTCGATCGCTCGATCGAACTCCTGGAAGTGATCACCGGGTCGGATCCCGACTTCGCTGCGTCCCACATCAACCTCGCGATCGCGTATCGCGAAGCGGGTCGCTACGAGGAGGCGGTCACCACGCTCGAGACGGCGATCGCGAAGAGTCCCCAGCATCCTGTCGCGCACAACGAGCTGGGCATCGCCTACCGGCGTCTCGGTCGTTTCGAAGAGGCGCGCGGCGCCTATCTCGAGGCCCTCGACCTGCAGCCAAGATTTCACTACGCGCGGAAGAATCTCGCCATCTTGTGCGACCTCTTCCTCGCCGATCTCCCGTGCGCACTCGAGAACTACGCCGCCTATCACGAGGCCGTTCCCGACGACGCCGAGGTCGGAATCTGGATCGCGGACCTCGAGAGCCGACGTGCAGAATAGGAGGGCCGTCATGTTGCGTTTCATTGTCGTCTTGCTGGGCGTCGCCTTTTTCCAGGGCGCTGCGCTGGCCAATGACAACGAAAAGAAGGACGAGGATCAGCTGATTTCCGGCATGTCGATCGTAGGGAACGACGAGGCGCCGAAATCACTCGTGATCGTTCCGTGGAAGAGCTCGGATCTCGGCGACACCCTCGACGTATCCCGACAGATGGATGATGGACGCGCGCCGGTGGACCGCGAGGTCTTTCTGCGCGCGCTCGACTACTACGAGATTCGAACCGGCGCTGGAGACTGACCGGCCCGGAAAGAACGATTGATGAGCCCGAAGGGGCTCGAGGAGACGACCATGGATTTCTTTTTTTCGATCATCGGGTTCTTCCTGACGGGTGGTCCGTTCATGTACCCGATTCTGATCGTGTTCGCGGTGGGCGCCGCGATCGCGATCGAGCGTTATGTCACGCTCACGAAGGTGACGTCGCGCAATCAGAGCGTCTGGGCCGCGGTCCAGCCCGCTCTGGTGGATGGAGACTTCGACCGTGCGCGTGAGCTCACGTCGGAGGATGACTCCACCATCGCCCGACTCCTCTCCATGGGCCTCGATCGCCAGGGCGCCGTTCGTCGGCGTGAAGATATCGAGATCGCCATGGAAGAGAGCATGATGGAGATCATTCCTCAGCTCGAGAAGCGGACGCCCTACGTGGCGCTGGCCTCGAACATCGCCACGCTGCTGGGCCTGCTTGGTACGATCATGGGCCTGATCTCGGCGTTCACCGCGGTGGCGAACGCCAATCCCGCCGAGAAGGCCGACCTGCTCTCGGCGAGCATCTCGGTCGCGATGAACACGACGGCCTTCGGTCTGATCGTCGCGATCCCGCTGCTCGTCACGAATCAGGTCCTGATGGCGAAGACGAGCGAGATCATCGACAGCCTCGAGATGGCATCGGTGAAGGCGCTCAACGTCATCTCTGCGCACGCGAAGCGCCGAGTCGAGGCCTGATCGTTGAGTCGGCACCACCACTATCGCCGCGCCAGGCCGGACGCATCCGAGCTGGATATGACCACCTTCCTCAACCTGATGGTGGTGCTGGTCCCGTTCCTGCTCATCACGGCCGTGTTCTCCCGGATCACGATCGTCGAGCTGAATCTGCCGTCGGCCGCGGGAGGCGCCGCTGTCGATGAGCCTCGCTTCCGGCTGGAGGTCATCGTGCGTGACGAAGGCTTCGAGTTGACGAATGGCCGAGCGAGGATCGGGGTGATCCCGATGGTCGACGACGTCTACGACATGGCGACGCTGACCGAAATGGTCACCGCGCTCAAGCGGGAGCATCCGGACGCCACGGACGCGTCGGTGTTGCTCGAGCCTGACATCGAGTACGACCACCTGATCCAGGTGATGGATGCGGTGCGGAGCACGTCGCTCGCGATGGTCGACCCCGACGAGGCCGCGAAGGTCCTGGCCGAAAGTCCTGAAGGGACGAGCGTTCCGAGAGTCGCGCTCTTCCCGAACCTCTCGATCGGAGACGCGCCGTGAAGGATTCGAGACGAATCAAGCGCATGACGCGAAATCGAAATCGCGTACCGAAGATGAATCTCACGTCGCTGATGGACGTGTTCACCATCCTGGTGTTCTTCCTGCTCGTGAACTCCGCGAACAACGAAGTTCTCGAGACACCGAAGCAGATCACGCTGCCGGCCTCGGTCGTCGAGGAAAAGCCGCGCGAGACCGTCGTGATCTTCATCTCCCCGACCGACGTGACGGTGCAGGGGGAGTCCGTCGTCACGACCGAGGAGATCCTCGCTTCGACTTCGCCGTCGATCGCGCCGATCGGCGAGCGGCTCGGCACGCTTCGCGACAGCGTGATCGGCGTGAGCACGAAGCGTGTCTCCCAGACCCAGGAGGTGACGATCCTCGCCGACCGTGACGTGCCCTTCAGCATCATCAAGCGCGTCATGTCCACGTGTACCCAGGAGGGATACCTGAAGATCTCCCTCGCCGTCCTGCAGAAGGCCGCGGAAACCCAGCTGTCGAAGCTCTAGACCGGACGGACCTCCACGTGACGACGGAACCGAACATGACTGAGCCGGACGACGGACTCCGCGACGATCTTCGCGGCGCGCGCGAGCGAATCGAGCGGCTGACGAAGGACCTGGGCGCGATCGACACGGAACTCGAGGCGCTCGAGACCGAACGTCAGCAGTTCTACCTCGTCGAGGAGGCCTGCACGGCGCTCGAGAACCTGGCCGAGCTCGGGGCATCCGATCTCTTCTGGGCGGGATTCGAGACGAGCGGTTCGACCGAAGACCACCTCCGAGCCGTCCGCACGCGGGTCACGACGTTCGAGAAGACGATCGGCGAGATCGAAGAGCGCCGTAACGGCGTACTCGAAGAGATCCAGACTCGACAGGTCGAGGCCGACGGCATCGCCGGCGAGATCCTCGATGCCGAGCGCGAGGCGGAACGTAAGCGACTCGAATGGGTGATCGAGCGCGACGAAGCATTCGCGATCGAAGCCTCGGTCCTGCCCTGGTCGCGAAGCGACGAGGACGACCGGTTCTTCCGCAAGACCCTCGCGATCTGCCTGCTCTTCTGCCTCTTGGTGGGTGCCGTTCTGCCCTTCGTCGACCTGCCGATCCTCGACGAGTGGGAGGTCCTGGAAGAGCAGGAACGCCTCACCCAGCTGATCCGCGAAGAGATTCCGCCGCCGCCGATCGTGCAGGACGCGGCGCCGATCATTCCCGACGAGCCTCTCGAGACCGAGGCCGCGGACGAGCCGATCCTCGCGGAAGAGGCGGCGCCGACGGAGGCGCCCGCGCCTGCGGCGACGAAGAAGAAGGTCGCTTCGAGTGGCATCCTCGCCTTCCGCGATCAGCTCTCGGGCCTCACGCAAACGAGCGCACTCGCTCGCCTCGGATCGAACGCCCGGATCCAGGATCCGGGCACGGTCGCCGCGGGGTTGCCGCAGCGATCGATGGTGGCGAGCCAGGCGCCCGGTTCGAGCGGTGGCATCAACGTGGCGAAGCTCAGTCGCGACACCGGCGGCACGGGCAAGGGCATGGGCGGCGTCTCCGTCACTCAGGCCACCAGCACGATCGGCAGCGGCACCGGCGGATCCGGTCGTCCTCTGGCGGGCGGCGGACCCGGTCTCGGTCGGACGGACGAGGAGATCCAGATCGTCTTCGACAAGCACAAGGCGGCGCTCTACCGAATCTACAACCGCGCGCTGCGCAAGAACCCGACGCTCAAGGGGCAGATCGTCCTGCGTCTCACGATCCAACCGGATGGATCCGTCTCGATGTGCGAGGTGAAGGCATCCGACATGAAGGCGCCCGAACTCGCGCGCAAGGTCGTATCGCGGGTCGGGACATTCGACTTCGGCGCCAAGGAAGGGGTCTCGGCGATCACGATCGTCTACCCGATCGACTTCCTTCCGGCGAGCTGAGCTGATCCACGAGGTCGGACCGTGCCGGGTGGTCCCGGCTCGATTTCGGCCTCGCGAACGACTGGAAAACGACAGAAGGGATTTCTGACTCCACACGCGGGCCCATGGCCCGTCGGATTCTGACAAAGGCAAAACCACCGAAAGGTGGCGACGCAAAGTCACCGGTCTACCGGGCCCCGAAACGGGCCCCACGACAGCGGGACCGCCAACGAATCGAGGCCCGATTCTTTGGGCTCCCTCGTTCCGTCCGGCGCTTCCGCTCGACCTTCATGGAAGAACGAGAGGCATTGATGCGGACGAAGGAAAAGAAGGGAGCACGGTCGTTCGGCTGGGCGCGCATCGCGCTCTTCGCCGTGCTGTTCCTTTCGTTCGCGAGCCCGGTCGCGGCTCAGCAGATTACTTTCACCTCCGCGAGCGCATCCTGGCGCGACGCTCAGGACAACGTCCCGGGAAGTCAGCCGGGTGAGCCCGTCATCACGAACGGGATTCCGACCTCGAGCGTCAGTTGGGGCGGGAGTACGCCGCAGAGCGGATACGACGTCACCATCACGATCCCGGACCCCACACAGTTCCCGGTCGCGAACTTCACGCACCGGAACTTCACCGTCCCGGATCCCTCCTTGACCTCGATCGTGCTCGACATCGTCGTCGACTTCGACGTGGATGGCATCCAGACCGGCCCTCTGACCTTCACCTTCACATTCACCCACGAGGAAACGCCCAACAACCTGAACCCCTGTCCCTATCCGACGCCGCCCGGTGAAGGATGTACCGACCGGGTGACCTTCCTCGACGCGCCCGCCCCGACGACCTTCACCGTCGGAGGGAAGACCTACACGTTGGGGTTGACCTTCCTGGACGGAAGCGGAAATCCCGTCGACGAGTTCATCACCAGCGAAGGCGGCGTGGCGAACAACGCGGATCTCGATGTGGAGTTCGAGCTGGTCCCGCCGGTGCCGGAAGTCACGAAGTCGGGTCCTGCGATGATGGCGCCCGGACAGGCAGGTGTCTTCGGAATCGATATCCAGAACACGGGCCCCAACGACGCCTTCGACATCACCGTCAGCGACGTGCTGCCGGATGGTCCGACGGGCGGCATGTGCGATGCCACCCCGCAGATTCTGAGTGCGCAGGTCTTCGAGGCCAACGGCGTCACGCCGGTCGCGGGCAAGGGTCCGCTGCAAGAGGGCGTCGACTTCACGCTCGCGTACGTCGCGGCGCCGACCTGCGAACTGACTCTGACGATGTCGTCGTCGGCGTCCGTCGTGGCCGAGAACGAACGACTCATCATCCGCTACCAGACCCAGCTCGACGCGGGCACCCAGGGCGGCGTGATGCTCACGAACGTCGCCGGCGCGACCGAGTGGTTCGACGATGATGTCTCGAATCCCGGCCGCGGCGTTTACGCGGAGGTCCTCAGCAACGGCACGGTCGGAACGGTCGATCACGAGGACGCGCATCCCGTGACGACGGACCAGCTCGACTATCTGTTCGAGAAGACGGTCGTCGATCCGGTCAGCGGCAACCCTCTCTCGACGGCCGTACCGGGCGACACGCTCCGCTACCGACTCCGCGTCGAGAACCGCACGGCCACGCCGCTCGTGGGGATCGGATTCAGCGACGAGATCGACGGTCGGAACGCCTCGCCCCTCTTCGAGCCCGCTTCGCTCACGCTCGTCACGGTGCCGGCCGGCGCAGACACGAGCGGGACGGATCCGAATGGCGGTACCGCCGGGACGGGCGTCCTCGACGTTCGCGATCTCATGGTCCCGGCTGGCGGCAGCGTGCTCGTCGAGTTCGACGTGACGCTCACGACGCCAATCACGGACGGAACCCTGGCCACCGACCAAGCCGAGCTGCTGATTGCCGACGTCCCGTTCGGCCTGAGCGACGACCCGGGCGTGAACGGCGCCGCCGATCCCTTCGTAGCCGGCGACGAGGACCCGACAGTCGTGCAGATCGTGTCGATGCCGGACTTTCAGGTGGAGAAGATCTCGACCTACCTCGACGGCGATCCCGCGGTCCTGCTCGCGGGCGAGCGGCTCCGCTACACGATCACGGTCAAGAACGTCGGCAGCGAGAGCGTCGCGGACGCAATGCTGCGCGACGCCGTACCCGCCAACGCCACGTACATCGCCAGCAGTACGACCCTGAACGGCGTGCCCGTACCCGATGCGGCGGGCGGTACGTCGCCGTTGGCCACGGGCATCCTCGTGAACGCACCCGAGGACCTGACGCCCGGCGCGATGCGTGGCGATCCATCGCCGACGGCGGACAACGTCGCGACCGTCGTCTTCGACGTCCTCGTCGATGCGAACGCGGTCGACGGCACCGTGCTCTCCAACCAGGCCTTCGTCAGCGCTCCGGTCGCTGGCATCTTCGACCAGCCGTCGGACGATCCGGGCACGGTCCTCGTCGACGATCCCACGCGCGACGTCGTCGGCAACTCGCCGCTGCTCTTCGCGCCGAAGAGCGCGACGCTGCTGGTCGACAACCCGCCCATGGGCCAGGTCGATCCGGGGGACGTGCTGCTCTATACGATCGTGGTTCGGAACCAGGGTGCGGCGCCCGCGACCGATGTCGTCCTGACCGATGTCGTGCCGGCGAACACCAACTATCTCCAGGACACGACGATGCTGAACGGCGCGCCGGTGGGCGTGCCGGACGGCGGCGTGTTTCCTCTGATCGCTGGCCTTCCGATCAGCTCGGACGATCTCCCGCCGCCCGGTCCGGGACCCGGCGGCGGCACGCTCAGCATCGGTGGCGTGGCGACAGTGACGTTCCAGATCGAGGTCGACGCGCTTACGCCGCTGGGCACACTCATCACGAATCAGGCCAGCGTCGATACGACCGAATTGCCGACCGTGCTGACGGATGGCGACGGCAATCCCGCCACCGGCCCCGAGCCCACGGTCGTGGTGGTCGGCTCGGCTCAGGAACTCGCGATCGCCAAGGACGTGACCGTCGTGGGCGGTGGCCCGGCCCTTGCCGGATCGACCGTCGAATACGAAGTGCGCGTGACCAACATCGGGAGCATCGATGCGCAGGACGTCGTCATTACGGACGACCTCGATCTGCCCGTCGCAGGTCAGATGACACTCGTGCCCGGTTCGGCGCTGCTGAATGGCAGCGCCGTCGGCATCTCGGTCGTCGGTTCGACGATCACCGCCGACTATTCGACGAACTCCGGCCCGCTCCCTCCCGGCGGTCAGGTCACACTTCGCTTCCGCGCGGATCTCGACCCGGGACTCGCGATGGGAACGAGTGTCACCAATACGGGCATGGTCGGATGGAACGCCGCGACACAGAATGCGAGCGCGAGCGTCACCTTCGCCATCGGTGGCGTCCCCGGCGTCGGTACGCTCAGCGGTTCCGCGTGGCACGACAGCAACTTCGATCGCGTGCAGGGCGCGGGCGAGATCGTGATGGGCAACTGGAGCGTCGACCTCGTGCGCAACGGGGCCGTCGTCGCGACGATGACGACCGACGCGACGGGCGCCTATCGATTCGCCGGTGTGCCGCCGAACGACACCAACGGCGACGTCTACGTCCTGCGATTCCGCGCACCCGACGCCGGCGCCGGTACGGCGTCGCTCGGCACGGGCGACTCGCTATACACGAACGGCCCCCAGTCGATCGGCGACATCCCGGTCACGTCCGGCAGCAATCTCCTCGACCTGAACCTGCCGATCGATCCCAATGGCGTCCTCTATGAGACGCTGGCGCGAACGCCGATCTCCGGTGCCGCGGTGCAGTTGCTCTCGGCGGCGACCCAGACACCCGTGTCGTCCGCCTGTTTCGACGATCCGAATCAGCAGGGCCAGGTGACGGGCAGCCGCGGCTACTACAAGTTCGATCTGAACTTCGGGAGCGGAACCTGTCCGGCAGGCGGGGACTATCTGGTCGAGGTGATCCCTCCCTCCGGCTCTTTCGCGTCTGGCCCTTCGGCGATCATCCCGCCTCAGACGGACGCCTCGACTCTCGCGTTCGACGTGCCCGCGTGTCTGGGGAGCGGGATCGACGCCATCCCGGCCACGGGACAGCACTGCGAGATCCAGGTCTCGGAGCTGGCGCCGCCGACGTCGGTCCCCGCTGGCGCCGCCGGAACGGCCTATCACCTGCACCTCACGCTGAACGACGTGTCGCCGCCCGGCACGAGCCAGCTCTTCAACAATCACATCGCGCTCGACCTCGTGGCCGGCGGCGCGGTCGCGATCACCAAGACGACGCCCGAGATCAACGTGAGTCGCGGTGACCTCGTGCCTTACGAGATCGTCTTCAACAACGCGCTGCCCGTGCCGCTTCCCGACCTCACGCTCGTGGACCGCTACCCGGCGGGCTTCCGCTACGTCGAGGGCTCGGCACGCGTGGATGGCGTCGAGATCGAGCCGACGCTGAACGGTCGGACGCTCGAGTGGACGGATCTGGGCGTCGCTGCGGCGTCGAGCCGAACCGTCGTGCTCTTGCTGGCCGTCGGTGCCGGGGTGAGCGAGGGCGAGTTCGTGAACCGCGCCCAGGTCGTGAGCAGCGCGTCCGGTGTCGCGTACTCGGGCGAGTCGGCGGCGACGGTCCGCGTCGTTCCCGATCCGACCTTCGACTGTACCGACGTGCTCGGCAAGGTCTTCGACGACCGGAACCGGAACGGTGTGCAAGACGAGGGCGAGGCGGGGTTGCCGGCCGTGCGGCTGGTGACGGTCGATGGGCTCGCGGTCCAGACGGATCCCGACGGTCGATTCCACATCACCTGCGCCATCGTGCCCAACGAGACGCGTGGCAGCAACTACGTCCTCAAGCTCGACGACCGCACGCTGCCGTCGGGTTTCCGGATGACGACGCGCCAGACCCAGGTCAAGCGCGCCACGCGCGGTAAGGCTCTCTACATCGACTTCGGTGCGACGATCCATCGCGTCATCGGCCTCGATCTGGCCGATCCGGTCTTCGAGCCCGGAACGGTCGAGATGCGAAATCACTGGGTGTCGCGGCTCGATATCCTGCTCGACGAACTCGAAAAGGGCGAGGCGATCCTGCGCCTTTCCTATCTGGCCGACCTCGAGTCGCCCGGGCTCGTGCGTGATCGACTGGCCTCGATCGAGGAGCGCGTGCGCGCGAGCTGGAAGGCGCGCGGTCGCGACGTGGAACTCGAGGTCGAGACCGAAATCTTCTGGCGTCGCGGTCGCGCGGGAGCGTCCGCTGAGGGTCGCGGCGTGTCGAGCGAGTCGACTAGCCCGCTCGAACTGCTGCGCAGGGCGCTGCCGTCGGTCGACGCCGGCCCTCCCGGCATGCTCGCGCCGCCCTCCGGCCAATCGGGCGAGCGACACATGTCGACCGAAACGGAGCCAACCCTCTGGTCGGTCGATCCCGAGGTCTTCGAGGACACCGAGGGAGACGAGGTCGAGACTCGCATCGTCGCGTCGCGCAAGGTCGAGACCATAAAGCTCACCGACGTCGCCCGGCCGGTCCGATTCGCATCGGGCGAGGCGGAGATCCCGCCCGACATGATCCGAACGCTCCGACAGCGCCTCGACGACATGCAGGCGCTCGAGAACGTGCGTCTTCACCTCGTCGGTCATGCCGACGACCAGGCGCTCTCGCCCGGATTGCGCGCGCGCTACGGCGACAACGAAGGGCTCTCGCGCGAGCGCGCCGGCGAAGTCGCGGAGTACCTGCAGTCGGCGCTCGACCTCCCGCCCGAGTCGATCTCCTATTCATGGGCGGGCGAGAGCCAGCCGATCGCGCCGAACACGACGCCGCAGGGAAGGGCGGCCAACCGGCGCGTCGAGGTCGAGATCTGGTACGACGTCTACGAGGCGGCGGAGGACGTCGAGGAGGTCGTGGTCCAGCACGACATCAAGCGCTTCAAGGTCTGCCGGACCGAGACGCTCTGCATGATGCGCTACCGCGACGGCGAGGAACGCCGGGCGCGCGTGCGCAACCTGATCCAGCCACTCCAATACGACGACGAGGTCGGGGATCTCCCGGATCGCTTCGTCCGGCAGATCCGCGAGTCCCTCGCGAATCTCGGCAACGAGCAGCACGTCACGCTGAAGTTCATCGCGCATACCGACGACATTCCGCTCGAAGGGCGCGACGCGCGCATCTACGGCAACCACCTCGCGATCTCGCGAGCGCGCGCCCATCGCGTCGCGCTCAAGGCGAAGGACGCGCTGGGACTCCCGACGTCGGCTGTCACGGGGGACGGCCGGGGCGCATCGCAACCGGTGGCATCGAACGCAACCGCGCGTGGACGCTCGCTCAATCGCCGCATCGAAGTCGAGTTCTGGTACGACGATCCCTTGCTCGAATTGCCCGAGGAACCCCAGGTCTGCCCGGATCCCGGCGAGGCCGAGCTCGTCACGCGCGTCTACGAACCGCCGGCGGGCGCTTTCGAGCCGATTCCGATCATGGACGGTGAGGCGCTGATTCCCTCGTCGCTTGCGAATGAACTCGCGCGCGCGATGGACGATGTTGCGAGCGAGCGAAATGTCCGACTGCGTTTCATCGGATATACCGCGAATGAACGTCTCAGCCGCCGCATGGCCGACGTTTACGGCGACGACGTGGGTCTGTCGGCGGCGCGTGCGCGCCGGACGATGGAGCGAGTCCAGGAGGCGATGGGACTCGACGCCCGACGCGTCGAACACGAGGGACGCGGTTTCGTTCATGCCGAGGACGTCGTGAACGGCGGATTCGTGCAGGGGCAGACCTCGAACGTCGTCGTGCAGGTCGTCTACGACGAGCCCGCCGTCCTCGAGGATCGCAACGGCGTGGAAATGACACCGATCACGCGCGAGTTCGAACCCAAGAATCCCCTGGCACTCAACCTGATGCGCATCACGGTCGACGGTGTGCCCCTCGACGATCCCGGTCGCAGCTCCGCCGACGTCCAGCGATGTACGGACGTCGCCCTCGACACGACCGAGATCCAGTTCACCTTCGACGATCTCCGCTCGGAGCGTCGCCTCAGTGTGACCTCGGTTCCCGCGACGGCCGATGTGAGTGCGGGCGAGCCCGTGCGCTTCCGGATGGCCTCGAACTACCCGCATTTCATCGCCCGCGCCGAAGTGCGGATCTTCGACCGGGGAGCGTCTCTGCGCGAGGTGCCGGTCACCGTGGTTCCGGTCGACCGCAACGGCATTGCGACGTGGATGCCGTCGGCCGATTTCGAGGTCGAAGCACCCAGGCGGGCACTGAAGTTCGTTCTTCGCGCCTACGGCGAGGACGGCGTCTTCGACGAGACGGCGCCGCAGTCGCTCTGGCTCACACCGAGCGCGGCGAATCCGTATCACGCGCTGCTCGCCCTCGATCCTTCGCCGCGGTCTCTTTCGCGCGCGACGACGGACGATGGCGGGGAAACGATGGCGATGTCCACCTCCGCTGCGGGCACTTCCCCCGCTATGGTCGCTGATGCGGAAGTGCCGGCTGACACGAGCGCCGCGACGGAGCCCGGCACGTCGACGGGTCTCGGCACGTCGACCGGTCTCGAAGAGCCCGACGACCCGGTCTTTCGCGAGAGTCGGGGACCCGTCGGTGACGCGCTGCTCGAAGGCTACGGCGAAAGCGAAGCCATGCTGCAGAACATCGAGATCGGCAGCGCGGGAACGGTGCGCGTAAAGGGAGGCGGCGTCCCCGCGAATCACTCGGTCTGGATCGCCGGAACGCGGATTCCGACGAACGACGCTGGCGAATTCGTGGGCGAGGTGCTGCTTCCGGCTGGCGTGCACACGGTCGAGGTGGCCGTCCTCGACGAAGAGGGCAACGGAGAACTCTTCCTGCGCGACCTCGCATTGCCGCGCGACGACTGGTTCTTCGTGGGCATGGCGGACCTCACGCTCAAGGCGGACATCACCGACGGCCCGGACGACGCCCTCGGCGGCAACAACTCGTCCGATCTCGACAGCATCGCCGACGGTCGCCTGGCCTTCTTCACGCAGGGCAAGTTCGGCGAGGACTGGAAGCTCACGGCGCAGGCCGACACGCGGGAGGGGCCCGTCGAAGATCTCTTCACGAACTTCCTCGACAAGTCGCCGGAATCGCTCTTTCGGCGCCTCGACACGGACTACTACTACCCGACCTTCGGCGACGACAGCACGGTCGAAGAACTGGCACCGAGCTCGGGGAAGTTCTACGCGAAGCTCTCGAAGGGCGATGACCATCTGCTCTGGGGCAACTTCGTCGTTCGCTACGACCAGAACGAGCTGGCGCTGGTCGAGCGGGGACTCTACGGCGCCAACGTCCTCTACCAGTCGGACGCGACGACGCAATTTGGTGAGCGCCGAGTCGTCGTCGACGGCTTCGCCGCGGACCCCGGAACGATCACGAGCCGTGAGGAGTTCCGGGGGACGGGCGGCTCCGTCTATTTCCTGAAGCATCGCGACCTGATGATCGGATCCGAACGGCTGCGCGTCGAGATCCGCGACAAGGCCTCGGGCCTGGTCACGGAAACCATCCAGCTCCAGCCCGAGATCGACTACGACATCGACTATCTCCAGGGGCGCGTGCTCCTCTCTGAACCGCTCTCGGCGATCGCGAGCGACGAACTCCTCGTGCGGGACGATGGTCTGTCGGGCGACGACGCGGTCCTCGTCGTGCAGTACGAATTCACGCCGGGATTCGACGAGCTGAACACGCTGAACACCGGTGCGCAGGCGCATGCCTGGATCGGCGACTTCCTGAAGATCGGCGCGACCGCGAACCGCAACGAAGAGGACGGCACCGACAACAGTCTCTATGCCGCGGACGTGACCATTCGCAAGAACCCCGGGACATGGCTGAAGCTGCAGGCCGCGCGAAGCGACGGGGTCGTCTCGAACGCGTTCCTGTCCCAGGACGGCGGCTACAACTTCGACGAGGCCATCGGTCCGGCGTTCCAGACCGACGATGCCTTCGCCTATCGCGCCGACGCGAGCGCGAACATCCTGGATGTCCTCGGGTTCGGTGGCGGCCGGGTCAGTCTCTACGGCGAGCGGCGCGAGGCGGGATATACGGCACCCGGTCTGGCTACCGCGACCGACACGCTCCTCGCCGGTGGCGCGCTGCGCCTTCCGGTCCTGCCTTCGCTCTCCCTCAACGCGAAGGCCGACTGGTCCGATCAGGAGGACGGCCTCGAGACCGTCGCGGCGGAGGTCGATGCCGACTATTCGATCGCGGAAGCCTGGGACGTCGCGGTCGGCTTGCGCTTCGAAGATCGAAGCGACGACAGTCCGGTCGTCGCCTCGACCCAGGAAGAGGGTCAGCGGACGGACGCGGTCGTCCAGCTCGCCTTCGCGCCCGAGTCGAACTGGCGCGCCTATGTTTTCGGCCAGGGCACCGTCCATTCGACGGACGATCGGGACGACAACAATCGCGGCGGCGTGGGCGGCGAGATCCGGTTGACAGAGAAGATCGAGGTCGACGGCGAGGTGTCGCACGGGGACCTCGGACCCGCGGCGCAGGTCGGGACCACCTATCAGCAGAGCGAGCAGACGCGGCTCTATCTGAACTACGCCCTCGACAACGAGCGCGGCTACGACGGGAAGCACGAGCGGCGCGGGAGCGTCGTCCTCGGGTCCCGATCGCGTATAGCGGACAGCGCGTCCGTCTACGTCGAGAACCAATACCAGCATTCGGCGGTCACCGGACTCACCCGCTCGATGGGCGTCACCTACGCGCCCTCCGAGCGTTGGAGTCTTGGCTTCGACTGGGAAGACGGCAAGACGCACGATCGGCAGACGAACGCCGAAACCGAGCGCCGCGCTGGCGGCGGGAGCATCGGCTACCGCTTCGACGCTCTCCAGCTCTCGACCGCGGTCGAGTACATCTTCGCCGACATCGAGCAGCCGGACGGCTCCCGCTCCGATCGGACGACCTGGCTCTTCCGAAACAACCTGAAGTACCAGATGAATGCGGACGGGCGGCTGATCGCGAAGTTCAACCATGCGATCAGCGACAGCTCAGAGGGTGACTTCTTCGACGGCGGCTTCACCGAAGCCGTACTCGGTTACGCCTATCGTCCCGTGGCGCACGATCGGCTGAATGCGCTGGTCAAGTACACCTATTTCTACAACGTGCCGGCGGTGGATCAGGTCGGACAGGACGGCACGTCGTCTGAATTCATCCAGAAGAGCCACGTGGCCTCGATCGACGTCGATTACGACCTCACGCGCACGTGGACGATCGGGGCGAAGTACGCCTACCGACTGAGCCAGGTGAGCCTCGATCGGGACGACCCCGACTTCTTCGACAACGACGCCCATCTCGCGATCCTGCGCGCCGACTGGCGCTTCCTCGAACTCTGGGAGGGCTCGCTCGAGGGCCGCTTGCTCGAGCTACCGGACCTCGACGAACGTCGCGCGGGCGCGCTCGTCACCCTCTACCGCTACGTCGGAGAGCACCTGAAGCTCGGCATCGGATACAACTTCACCGACTTCTCCGAGGATCTGACCGATCTCTCCTACGACCACCACGGTGTGTTCTTCAACGTGACGGGTAGCTTCTAGTCTTTGACTTTCCGCCACGTCTGCGCCGAGGCCCGCGGAGCGACTCCCCGATCGACGTCGACTGTGCCCTCACCCGCGCGTGGGCGATCGGCGCGAAGTACGCCTACCGACTGAGCCATGTGCGATCGCGGTCGAACTCGCCGCGCTTTCGGCGAAGGCCGACGCGGGCGTCTTTCATCCGGTCGACGCCTCCGCAGTGGACCCTAGTCTGCTACAAGCTCGGTGGGCGACATGTGAAGGGAGCTGGGTCGAACCAGCCCGTCGACGCCGAGGACGCATCGTGAGCGAATCGCTCCCCTCGAACACACCTCTCGCGACTCGTGGGAGCGAAGAACGTACGCGCGAACTCCCGGGCGGCACGGTCATATGGATCTTCGTCGCGCTCGAACTCCTGACTTTCGGCCTCTTCTTCATCGCATCGGCCGATGCGCGCCGTTCCGACCCGACGATCTTCGGCGAGGGCGCGTCCCGGCTCCACACGCTTCTCGGCGCGATCAATACCGGCGTGCTCCTGACGGGCGGGCTCTTCGTAGCCCAGGCGGTCCTGGCCAACGCCCGCGGCGCGGCTCGATCCACCTCGGTCTGGCTCTGGGGGGCGGCGGCCAGTGGCGTCGTCTTCATGGGAATCAAGCTCTACGAATACGCGGACGTCCTGAACATGGGCGTGACGCTCTCGACGAACCGCTTCTGGTTCTTTTACCTCTTCATCACCGGCCTTCACTTCCTGCACGTCCTGGCGGGCGTGTTCTTTCTCGTTCCGACCGCGTGGCGAGCGTCGGGCCGCGCATATGGACCGCGCGACGCGACGACGGTCGAGGCGGTCGCGATCTTCTGGCATCTGGTCGACCTGATCTGGGTCTTCGTCTTCCCGCTCTTCTATCTGGGCCAACGCACATGAAACACATGCCCGAACGGGTCGCGAAGGCGCGCCTCATCCTCTTCGCGACGTGGATTCTTCTCGTCGGGCTGACGATCGGGAGCGTCTGGTTGTCCGAGTCGGACAACCTTACGAGCATCGTCGTCACGAGGGTCACCCTCGGCGCAGCATTGTTGAAGGGTCATCTCATCGCGGGGATCTACATGGAAATGCGGGACGGGCCCATCGCCTGGGCCCTGGCGATGAGCGGTTTTCTGGTTTTCCAGACGACGCTTCTGGTCGTGATCCTGCCGTAGTCACTCGGTACTTCGACCGATAGTTCGAGGTTGCGGAAGAGGGCTACGAGTTCAAGCCGTCTTCTTTCCACTGGTCCCAGTAGGTGATGTTTTCCGGCGCCGTCCGCTCCGCCGCACGGAACTCTTCGCCGACGGTGTAAGCAACCGGAAGTAGCGCGCATTGCGTGACGTCGTCCGGGATGCCCAGGATTTCGGCGGCCTTGGCTTCCGCGGCGAGATGCAGCGTTGTGATCACGCTGCCCAATCCGCGTGAGCGGAGCGCCAGCTGGAAGCTCCAGACAGCGGGAAAGATCGATCCCCAGTAGCCGGCCACCATGCCACTTGGCGTATCGGCTGGCAGTCGTCCCTTCAAACAGGGGATGACATGCACCGGAACGCGCTCCAGGTTCTCCGCAAGATAGGTCGCGGAGTCGAGAACGCGCGCCGTCTGCTCGTGTCCCGATGCCCTGGCCTGCTTTGCGCCCTGCGAGAGATAGTCCGCTCCGGCCGCGCGATAGAGTTCGGCCAGAGCCTGTCGCTTGCCCGCGTCGGTCACGATCAGCCAGCGCCAGCCCTGACTATTGGAGCCCGTCGGCGCTTGTTGGGAGAGCCGAATACAGTCGAGGAGCACTTCGCGCTCGACCTCGCGATCGAGGTCCAGGCGTTTGCGGACCGCCCGGGTCGTCGAGAGGAGTCGGTCGGTCTGTTCGAGATCGAAGGGCATGCTATCGGGCTCCGATTGCCGCTCCGGGTTGGTCGGCCGGGTCGGTCGTGTGTGGAAGAATCGTCTAGTGACGCTCGCGGGTCGACTCGCAGTGGTTCCTCGGCGTCGCACGAGTCGCTGTGACTCGCCCGAAGCATACCGTTGCAGACGGGTGTTGGAGCCGTCGGTACGGCGCGACCTCGTTTTGACAACGAGGAGTGTCGGCGCTATTTCGAGAACATCATGTTGCGCACAGCCATCGTCGCGCTCTTCCTCCTGCTTCCAGCGGCCCGCGCCGAGGCCCAGCAATACGTCTACATCTGGAGCGGTCCGTCCCTCACCTCGACGAGCGGGACCGTGCTGCCAGGCGCCGCGGTGTCCGGGTCGCTCGTCCTCCAGGGACCGATCGAGAACCTGCCGTTGGCCGAGGTGACGCCCGTTTCGTTCTCCTTCTCGGCCGGACCCGTCACGATCGACGATGGCACGCCGCTCCACGCGTTCACGACGATCCAGGTAGAGACCGACGCGAACGGCGAGATCATCGACGCCGTGATCCAGCTCGTCGAGGAGGGCGATGCGAGCGCGATGGGGGGCGGTCTCTTCGCGGCGGACGTGATCTGCGTCGGCTCCTGCGATGGCAACGACGTCCGCGATTTCGTGATCGACCGGAACGAGACGGCGAACGTGATCGGCATGGGCGAGGTCGCGCTCGCGGGCTCCTTCTGGAGTTCACCCGAAATCGGCCCCGCGGCGGCGCCCGCGCTCTACCCGCTCGGCTTCGGCGCACTCGTGGCGGCGCTCGTCGTCGCAGGTGTCGCAGGCGTCGGTCGACTTCGCGGCGGAGCGTCCCGGATCGGACGAAGCCGCGGCTCGAGCTGAGCGCATCTCGAACTCGCCCATGATGGACGCGGCGACGCTGCGGCCCAGCGCTCTTGAAGCCGGCATCACCGCCCGTCCTGCCGCCCGGATTCGGCGGTAGCAACGAGCGCAATAATTCGTGCGTTGAGGGTGGGAATGTGACGCCGAGAGGGGGAGACGCCGACGATCAGAAGGCGCCGAGTTCTCGCCGTCCTCTAGAGACAAGTCGTAGTGGTACGCCGGGAGGGATTCGAACCCCCGACCCTCAGGTTCGAAGCCTGATGCTCTATCCAGCTGAGCTACCGGCGCACGGAAAAGGCTGAACCATGTTGGACACGGCAACCCGAGGGAGGCGGTAGGCTAGCAGAACCGCTGGGCGGCGTCGGCGGGTCGGACGAAGATCCGACGGGGTCCGACGATCGATCCGGCCGACTCGGATGGTCGAGACACCGCGAGCGTGCCGTCGCAAGAAAGAGGGGAGCCAGATGGGCCAACAGGAAGAAGCCAACAAGGACCTCGCGCGTCGCATGATCGACGCACTCTCCGCCGCCGACGTCGCGTGGGTCGAGGAGAACTACGCCGAGGACTTCCGGATCTGGACCGCCGGGTCGCTGCCCTTCAGCGGCGAGGGCGACAAGGCATCGGCCGTGGCGTCGATGCCGCTCGTGCTGTCCCTGTTTCCGAATGGGCTTCGCTTCGAGATCGTCGCGATGACCGCGGAGGGCGATCGCGTCGCGATCGAAGGGACGAGTGAGGGCACGACCGCTCATGGACGGCGCTATCAGCAGACCTACCACTTCCTGATGCGCGTACGCGACGGAAGGATCGTCGAGTGGAAGGAATACATGGATACGGAGCACGCGCGAAAGGTGCTCGTCGAGCCCTGATGCATGGGCGTGGGACGAGATCGGTCGGAGCGGGGTGAGACGCCTGGCCAGGAAGCCGCGCTAGAAGTTGAAGCGGAGGCCGACGACCCCTTCGTGCGCGTCGTATTCGTAGTCGAGCCTCCGTGCTCGTCGGGCGGTCGGCGTCACGCTCGGGACGGAGAGGCTGTTCTTCATCTCGGAGTCGGTCGTGCGGAGGTATCGATAGCCGAAGGTGAGGTCGACCATCTCGTTGACCGGATACGAGCCGCCGGCCATCACGCTGTAGACGAAGACGCTGTCGCGACCATCGATGCGGCTCAGCTCGGGGACCTCGCGGTTCTTGGCGTTGAGGTGGAGGCTGCCCCAGCCGATGCCGATTCCGACGTAGGGAAGGATCCCGATCTCGAAATCATACTCGGCGTAGACGTTCGCCATGATCGTGCTCATGTCGACGTCGCCATCGGCGCTGCTGGGCCCGGTCTGGATCGAGAAGCTCGTGACCTCGCTCTCGCGATACATGTACTCGACTTCGGCGCGAAAGTGCTCGAGGAAGCGAGCGCCGATCGCGCCGCCGACCGCGAAGCCTGGATTCTGGTCGGTATGTCCCGAGAATTTCTGGCCCGTCGTGTTCGAGACGCCACTCGCGTCGGCGTTCGTCAGGTTCTGGTTGGGTACGTGGACGGCGCCGGCGTTGTACTGGACGTAGAAGCCACGATCGTCGGCCGCCAGCGACGGCGAAGCGAGGATGCCGACGAGAAAGAGCGCGCTCGCAAAAGTGATGGCGCGCGCACAAGTGATGGAAAGGCGGAATGTCTTCTTCATCGTCTCTCTATCACTTCCAGTGTCTCCACGATCAGCAATCACACGGGGCTCCTTCCGGCGGACGGTGCTTTGTCGACGGGGTCACCGTCAGTTCAATGGCGTCACCGGATCGGTCGATGGCTAGCGATGCGGTCGATCGGCTGCGAATTGGCGCGGCTTCGTAGCCCGATGAAACGGGTCATACAGCCGCTCAGAAATGTAGCTCTGGACCCTTGGACGTCAAACGTCGGTTTCTCGTGACTAGTGCTCGGTCGGGTTCGCGATACCCTCTCGATGATGTGCGATTCCCTCGTTGTTCGCGGCGCCAAAACCACTGACGGTGCGACACTTTTTGCGAAGAACAGCGATCGGCGAGGTCGCGAGCCCCAGCCCTTCATCCAGTTCCCGGCGGCCTTCCATCCTCGAGGATCTTCGCTTCGCTGTACCCACGTCGAGATCGACCAGGTCGCGGAGACCTACCGGGTCATGGGCCATTCTCCGGCGTGGTGCTGGGGTTTCGAGCATGGCGTGAACGAACATGGCGTAGCGATCGGGAATCACGCGACCTGGTCGCGCGAGCCCCTCGAAGCCGAGCCGGGCCTGATCGGCATGGACCTCGTCAGACTCGGGCTTGAACGGGGCCGCGATGCGCGGGAAGCGCTCGAAGTGATCGCCACCTTGCTCGAGATGCATGGGCAGGGTGGGCCGTCGTTTTCGATCGAGGGGGACGATGGCTACCAGAACAGCTTCGTGATCGCCGACGGGCGATCCGCCTGGGTCCTCGAGACGACGGCGCGAGCCTGGGCAGCGCGATCGGTCGACGGCGCGAGCCTGACGAACGCGCTCACCCTCGGCACCGGTTGGGAGATCGGGTCACGCGACCTCGAGCGCAGCGCGCTTTCCCAGGGTTTCTGGAAGTCGAACGCGCGCCTCGACTTCAAGGCGGCCTATGGGATCGCGGGTTGGCCGAGCTTCCTCACGGATCGTCGACAAGAGGCCGCGATGCGACGGCTCGAGGGGCCCACTCTTTCTCTGGCCGATCTGAAGGCCTGGCTCTGTGATCATGGCGATGTGGGTGCGCCGCCCGATGCGGGGCGCGAAGTCGAGGATCCTGACCGTTACAGCGTATGCATGCACGCGGATCCGATGTCGATGACGACGGCCAGTATCGCCGTTCGCCTGCCCGAAACCGTGGATCGGCGGCCGTGGCCGGTCTGGATCTCGTTCGCGACGCCCTGTACCGGAATCTTCGTTCCCGTGTATCTCGACGGCGTGATCCCCGCATCATTCGCGTCGGCGGGGACGAGCGGCGATGCGGGAACCCCATCGGTCTGGAGCGCGATGCGCGATCTACAGGAGCGGGCGACGAAGGATTTCGATCGATCGCTTCCGATCATTCGTGAGGGCTGGCGGGCCTTGGAGCGTGACGTCGAGGTCGATCGCATGCGGGTCGAGCAGGACGTCGCGAATTGTTATGCCGAGGATCGCAGCGACGACGCGCACGACCTGTTGACCGCGTTCATGGCGAACAGTGCCGAGCGAATGCTCGAGACCTCGAAGGATCTGTTGGCGAAACTCTGAGGAGCGGGGTCAGGCGCTGCGAATCTCGCGAGCGGGCTCCGCAGCCACCGGGCGCACGCTTCGCGCACGAACGAAGTATTCATCGCGCATTTCCCAGGGCACGCCGAGGGCGTTCAAGATGTGACGCTTGGTGGCCTGGCGGCAGGCGCGTCCCTTTTCGACGGCGTGGATCGTTCGCGGCGAGACGTGGGCTCGTTTCGCGAGATCATTCTGGGTCCAACCAAGGGCTTGTCGTGCTGCGCGGATGCGGTTCATGGGGGCTGTCTCGAGGGTTGGGGCGGGTCGTTCGAGGGGCCGAGGATAGCGCCAGCGGTCGGATCCGGCGCGATGCATTTCGCTGCAACTAGTTGATTCCCTTGGGGGTTTTAGGGGTCCTAGTTGCGACTCGGTCGAGGCCGGGATGAGCCCCGCAGGCGAGGCCCTCGTCAGGGATGCGAGCCGCCGATTGTGCCGAGGGTCACTCGACCGGTCCTCACGACGCCGTCGATTCGTGGGTCGGGCCCCGCCCAGGCCGGGCCTGCACTAGGCTCGGATCGATGCAGGAATTCCTCTGCCCGACCGCGATCCTCGATTCCGACCACCCCGACGTCGTCGCGTTCGCGAAGACCCATCGCGGCGCTGAGACGGACCCGCGGAACACGGCCGTGGCCCTCTACTACGCGGTGCGAGATGGCTTCCGCTACGACCCTTATGGAGTGGGCGTCACGGTCGAATCCATGCGCGCGTCGAGCGTGCTGGCCGCCGGTCGGGGCTGGTGCGTGACCAAGGCGATCTTGCTCACCTCCGCGTGTCGCGCCGTCGGGATTCCGGCGAGACTGGGGTTTGCGGACGTTCGCAACCATCTCTCGACCGAACGGCTGCGCAGTTCGATGGCGACGGACGTCTTCTACTACCACGGCTACAGCTCGATCCATCTCGACGGTCGATGGCTGAAGGCGACGCCGGCCTTCAACATCGAGCTCTGCGAGAAGTTCCGATTGCTGCCCCTCGAGTTCGATGGGACCGAAGATTCGATCTATCACGCATTCGACGCCGACGGCCGGAAGCACATGGAATATGTGCGTGAGCGCGGCGAGTTTGCGGACGTCCCGCTCGACGAAATCCAGAACACGTTTCGCGTGCACTACCCGAACATGGTGTCGGGACTCGACGGCGCCGACTTCGAGCGCGACGTCGAGGCGGAGGTGGCCGTCTAGTGGTGCCCGACTACGTCGCGATGGCCGGGCCGGCCTTCGTGCTGCTCATCTTCATAGAACTCTACGTTTCCCGTCGGCGCGGCCTCGCGGTCTATCGACTGAACGACGCGGTCAACGACGTCGCGACCGGCGTGTTGATGCAGTTGACGATGCTCTTCGCGAAGGGCGCGCTGATCGCGGGCTATTTCTGGATCTTCGGGAATCTGCGCATCTTCGATCTCTCGGCCTCTTCCGCGCTGACCTGGATCGGCTGTTTCCTGGCGGTCGATTGCGCGTACTACTGGTTCCATCGCCTGAGTCACGAAATCAACTTCCTCTGGGCCGCGCACGTCGTTCATCATCAGAGCGAGGACTACAACCTCGCGGTCGCGCTTCGCCAGAGCACGTTCCAGCCCTTCTTCGGATCGGTCTTCTATTGGCCGCTCGCGCTCGTGGGGTTCCCTCCCGCCGTCTTCCTGACCTGCTCCGCATTCAACACGCTCTACCAGTTCTGGCTGCATACCCAGACGATTCGCAGCCTCGGGCTGCTCGAAGAAGTCCTCGTCACGCCCTCCCACCATCGCGTTCATCACGGCCGGAATCCGATCTATCTCGATCGGAACCACGGCGGCACGTTCATCATCTGGGATCGCCTCTTCGGCACGTTCGAGCGGGAAGGGGAAGAGGTCGTCTACGGGATCACGACGCCGCTTCGAAGCTGGAATCCAGTCTGGGCGAACTTCCACTACTGGGTCGATCTCATCCGAACGGCCCGCGCGACGCGTCGGCCCTTCGACAAGCTCCGCGTCTTTCTCGCCGCGCCGGGCTGGTATCCGGAAGACCAGGGAGGCGTGGTCGAACCGCCGATCGTCTCGAGCGAGACGCAGAAATTCGACCGTGCCTATCCCGTCGCGCTCGCCGGACACGCGGTCTTCCAGTTCGCCGTGCTGGTGGTCGCGACGATCACGCTAGGCGTGGCCGGTGAAGGGGGCGTCTTCTGGGTCACGTCATGCGGAACAGCGCTGGTCGTCTGGGGGCTCGTGAACCTGGGCGGTCTCTTCGAGGGCAGGCGTTGGTCCTTCGACTCGGAGGTCGTTCGCGTCGTGCTCACGCCGATCATGCTGCTCGTCTTCGCTTCGGGCTGGGCCGCCTGGGTCGGCGTCGCACTTTTCCTTCTCGGGACGCTCGTCTTCGGACTGCCCCTGCTGCGTCAGCATCGACGCGAAGCCGAGCAACCCGGCCCGACGACCGCCGTGCTGGACACGCCGTCGATCTGACCCGTTATTTGTGAGCAGCGCTCGGCCGAGGGCCGGCGCCCGTTCGAACCTTCGACCTGAAAACCCCTACACACGATTCAAGACACCCAAGGAGAGTTCCCCATGCCCATCGACGTCATCGTTCCCGAAGCCATGCAGACGACCTACGAGAATTGGCACTACGCGCCGGCCGTGCGACACGACGACCTGATCTTCTTCTCCGGCGTAATCGGCTCCGGCGAGTCCGCCGAGGAGGAGTTCCGGAATGCCTGGAAGGCCCTCGGCGAGACGCTGGCCGCGGCGGGTGTCGGCTTCGAGGACATCCTCGACTCCACCCTCTATATCGTCGACCTCCAGAAGAACGCCGCGACGATGGCGAAGGTGAAGGACGAGTTCGTGAAGGAGCCCTATCCCGCCTCGACCTGGATCGGCGTGACCGAGCTCGTCATCCCCGGGACGCGGGCGGAGATCAAGGTTACGGCGCGGCGAGCGAGCTGAAATCGCGCTGAGGGCACCCAGAGGCTCGATTGCGTAGATCAGATCCCAAAAAAGGACTTCATAGTTCTATTTTAGAACCAGTCTTGTGATAGGATCCGGCTCGTGGATTCCTTTCGCTACGAGCAGTTCTGTCCCCTGGCGCGCGCCACCGAGATCCTCGGGCATCGCTGGGTCATGCTGATCCTGCGCGAACTCTTCGTCGGCCCCCAGCGATTCAGCGACCTGCGCCGCCGATTGCCCGGGCTGAGCAGCAGCATGCTCACCGATCGACTTGCGGCGCTCGAAGGGCAGGGCGTCGTCGAGCGGCAGGTGCTCCCGCCGCCCGCCGCATCCACGGTCTACGAACTCACGCCCGATGGGCGCGCCCTCGAACCCGCCTTGCTCGCATTGACGCGCTGGGGTGCGCGTTTTCTCTTTACCTCGCAGGCCGGCGATCACGTCGAGCCCGATTGGCTCGGCCTCGGACTGGCCGCCTTCTCGAGTTCTCGACCGACGCCCGCGCGCCGCTTCGAACTCTGTCCGTACGAGGGCGATCGACGAGCGTTGCTGCGTGTGGCGGGCGGCCCGGACGGAACCCACTCGGTCGACGACGACGGGCCGGTCGACGTGAGGATCGAGGCGCCCGTGCTCGTGGTCATGGCGATGATGCGAGGTGATCTCTCGCCGAGTGACGCATCCAACCTCGAGGGTGTGACTGTCGAGGGTGAGCCCGAGGCCCTCGCGGAGTTTCCCCTTCTCTTCGATTTTTCGGACGCGGCCCATGAGGCTGCTTCTGGAGATCTGCGCCCCCAACCCAGTTCTCTGAAAGGAACATCCCCATGAGTCTGAAATTGATCGGTGCCAATCTCTCTCCCTTCGTGCGCAAGGTGCGTATCGTCCTCGCCGAGAAGGGCCTTTCCTACGATCAGGACCCGATGGTTCCGGTCGGCGTGCCCGACGAGTACAAGCTCCTGCATCCGCTCGGAAAGGTCCCGACGCTGGTGGACGGCGACAAGGTCATCCCCGATTCGTCAGCGATCTGTCTCTATCTCGAGAAGACGAAGCCAGAGCCTGCGCTCTATCCGACCGACGCCTACGACCTCGCACGCGCGATCTGGTTCGAGGAGTACGCCGATAACGGCTTCATCAGCGGGACGATCGTGCCCTTCCAGGAACGCGTGCTCGGGCCGATCTTCTTCAAGCGCGATGGCGACGAGGCGAAGGTCGAACAGGCGCTCGAAGAGACGCTGCCGCCCCTCTTCGACTATCTCGAGCGGGAACTCGGGGACGACGAATGGCTCGTGGGGAACCGCTTCACGATCGCCGACGTGGCGACCGCGGCGCAGTTCGCTTCGTTCCAGATTGGTCAGGCCGAGGTCGACGCCGCACGATGGCCGAAGCTCGCGGACTACGTGAAGCGTCTGCTCTCGCGCCCGAGCCTGAAGGCGATCGTCGAAGGCGACCTGGCGGATCTGAAGGCGATGGCCGGGTAGGTCGGCTCAACTTCGAGGGCGGACCCGGATGCGCACAGGGATGTGTTTGGGTCCGCCTACGAAACTCGAATCCAGGAGTTCGATCGGACCGGTGGGTTCGATCGACTCGACGCGTTCCACGAAATGTCGCCAGAAGACGCGCAGGTCCATGCGCGCGAGGCTCGCCCCCAGGCAGAAATGTTCGCCGACGCCGAAGCCGAGATGCGGGTTCGGGTCGCGATCGATGCGGAAGGCGAAGGGATCCTCGAAGACATCCTCGTCGCGGTTCGCCGAGGCGTAGAAGAGCGCGACCGAATCGCCCTCACGGATCGACTTCCCGCCGAGCTCGACGTCTCGCGTCGCCGTTCGCGAGAAATGATTCACCGGCGTCGTCCAGCGAACGATCTCGTCCGCCGCGAGTCCGACGAGATCCGGATTCGCGCGCAGCTTTTCGAGTTCTGCCGGATGCTCGAAGAAGGTCTTGAGTCCGCTCGAGATCCCGTTCCGTGTCGTGTCGTGTCCCGCGACCATGACGAGGAAGGCGAGGGAGAAGAGCTCGAAGGGCGGGACCGGCTCTCCGCCGAGCGTCGCGGTGGCCAGGACGGTCGAGAGATCGTCGCGCGGCTCCTTCCGGCGGTCCTCGAAGAGCGCATTCAGGAAGCCGGCGGCTTCGGTGAGGAAGCCCAGTCGATCGTCCTCGTTCTCGACCTCGCGCTGGAATTCGGGATCCTCGAGTCCGAAGTTCTCGTTCGTCACGCGCAACACGAACTCTTCGTCCTTGCGAGGAATGCCGAGGATCTCGGTGATCATGCGCAGCGGTTGGAGCGCCGCGATCTCGGTCACGAAGTCGAGCTCCCGCTCGCCCTCGAGGTCGTCGAACATCTCGGCGGTGATCTCTTCGAGGCGGATCTCGAGTTTCTTCACCATCCGCGGCGTGAACCACGGGCTGACGAGCTTGCGATAGTCGCGATGCTCGGGAGGATCCATGTTGACGAGCATGCGAAGCGGCGGATTCTCGGCGGCGTCCTCGCCATCGGGCGGCGCGAGCGCGTCGGGGAAGAGGATGAATCGCCCGGCGCTCTGAAAGACGTCCGGTTGCTTCGAAACCGTCGTGATGTCCGCGTGCTTCGTGATCGCCCAGAAAGGTGAGTAGCCCTTCGGATGACACCAATGGACGGGGTCTTCCTTGCGCAGGCGCGTCCAGGCTTCGTGCGGATAGCCCGTGCTGCCATAGATCGACGCTGTGATCGGGTCGAGTTCATCGAGGGGAAGGGACTGGACATCCATCGTTCGGCTCTCTCTCATTGGCAATTCGAGTTCGTCATGCAGGGCGCTCCGCGATGGTCGTTTTCGTTTTGTCGCTTCGCAAGCGCAAGCGCGCGCCAAATCCTGGATGGAATGCCGTCCTCGCCGCGATCGCCGACTTGCGAGGGACGTCGCGCCACTGTTCAATGCCGGGGCACGAGGATTCGCGACTTCTTGTCACACGAGCTGCAATGGAGAACGCATGACGAGCATTCTGGATCGCTTTCGGATCGATGACCGCGTCGCGATCGTCACGGGCTCGGGGCGTGGGATCGGCGCGGGCACGGCCATCGCGTACGCCGACGCCGGGGCCGACGTCGTCCTGGCTGCGCGTACCGAGTCTCAGCTCGAGGAGACGGCCGAGAAGGTTCGCGCGCGCGGGCGTCGGGCACTCGTCGTTCCCTGTGACGTGCTCGACGCGGAGAGTCGCGGTGAACTCGTCGCGAAGACCCTCGACGAGTTCGGTCGTCTGGACATCCTCGTGAACAACGCGGGTGGATGGCCTCCGAAGCCGACGCTCGACACGAGCGAGAACGAGTTCGAAGCCTGCTTCCGGTTCAACGTGACGACGGCGTTCGCGATGACGCGGCTGTCGGTTCCGAAGATGGTCGAGACCGCCGGCGGGGGCGCGATCGTGAACATCTCCTCCGCGGCCGGCCGCTTCAACGCCCGGAGCTTCGCCTCCTATGGCACGGCGAAGGCTGCGCTCTCGTTCCTGACAGGCAACCTCGCTCAGGACTTCGCGCCGAAGGTGCGCGTGAACGGGATCGTGGTCGGGTCGATCCTGACCGAGGCGCTCGCGGGATTCATGAACGAGGATCTCGAGCGGCAGATGCTCGCCAAGACGCCGATGGGTCGTCTCGGCACCGTCGAGGACATTGCCGCCTGCGCCCTCTATCTAGCGTCGCCCGCGGCGAGCTATGTCACGGGCGAGGTCTACGGAGTCAACGGCGGCCTCACGCAGATTCAGGTGGAGATGCCGCCCGTCGACCTCTGACTCAGGCGGTGGCGCTCAGCTCCCCGACTCGAGCGCGGCGAGCTGCCGCAAACCTTCCTCGACCGAGATGATCGGGGCATAGCCGAGTTCGCCTTCGATCTTGTCGGTCCTGAGCGTGCAGTCGCAGCACATCAGGTCGATCGCATGTCGGGTGAGCGGCGGTGTGCTCGACAACCCGAGTGTTCGCCAGATCCCTTCGACGAGTCGGGCGGCGGGCCGCGCGACCGCCGAGGGCATGGAGCGCTCTCCGAGATCGACGCCGTAGGCGCCCATCAGCTCGGGGAGGAAGTCGCGAAAGCTTCGCACCTCGCCATCGGTCACGAAGTAGATCTCGCCACCACGGCCCTTCTCGAGAACCAACCTCGCGCCATGCACGAGATTGTCGATATGCGTGGTCGACGTGCGGGCGCGGCCACCATCGATCCACATGAACGCACCCTTCTCGACCATCGTCGTAATCTCGGGCGCCAGGGTCTGGTCGCCCGGACCCCAGACGAAGCGCGGGCGCAGGATCGTCGTCTGCATACCGTCGTCGCGGTTCGCGTCGCGGACGATCCGTTCCGCTTCGGCCTTGGTCTCGGCGTAGAGATACGGGGTTCGATCGGGGTAGGGAGCTGCCTCATCGATGTCGACGAGGTCCTGGCCCTTCCAGAGGACCGCTTCCGTACTCATGTGGAGGAAGCGGCGCGCGCCGGCCGCGCGCGCGGCGGCGAGACATCGGGTCGTCCCCTCCACGTTGATCTTCCAGGTCTGCTCACGCGTGCCCCAGGGCTCGACCCATGCCGCGCAGTGCACGACCGCATCACAATGCGGGATCTCGCCTTCCTCGAGCGTCGCGAGGTCGCATCGGACGGGCGTCGCGCCGAGCTCCTTGATCCGCTCGTCGCTCCTCTCGGATCGCGACATGGCGAGGACTTCGTTGCCGTCGGTCTGGGCGAGCGCTCGAGCGATCGCGCCGCCTATGAATCCCGAAGCGCCCGTGATGAAGATCTGCATGGTTGGCCTGGCCTCCGATGTTTCGAATGGATGGAACGGTTGAATCGAAGGCGCGCGACGAAGCTATTCGAGCATAGCTGGCCGATACGGGTCGCGGACGGGAGCCGATGGCTGCACGTGCGCCTACTCGACGGGAACGTCGTAGCGTTCCTGGTAGTCCCGGAAGCGCTCGGCGAGGGCCGGGTAGCTCCAGCCGAAGTCCGCCGGATCGTAGACGTGCCGGCCGGCAGCGTCCTGGCCTCGCCCCTCGAGCCAGACCTGCATGCGCCGCTCGTGCAGGGGGCTCACTTCCTCGCCGTACCTCGCATAGACCTTGCGAACGGTACCGATCGGGTCGTCGATCAGATCGACGTAGCGGATGTGTTCGCACCAACCAGCCGGCGCGCGCGAGTCGAACTCCATGCCGGAGCGGATCGCATGTTCGGATTTCCCCAGCCATTCGTCGGCGACGAGCTTCGGGTCGGTGCGATGCGTGAACATGCCCTGCAGCGAGTTCACCAGGCTGGCCAGGGAGGTCGTGACCCGACCCGGGTCGCGATGTGTCCATATAACCCGCGCATCCGGGTAGAAGTCGAGGAGCGTGTCGAGGCACCAGAGATGGTTCGGCGTCTTCATCACCCAGCGCCCGGTCGGCTGTGTGCTCTGCAGTGTCTGGAGCGCGAGCTTGTGCTGCGCGTACGCCGGCGCCATGTCACACGACTGCAGCCAGCGACCGTAGCTCGGGACATAGGCCTGGGTCTCGACGCCGAGCGTGCGAATGTCGTACATGAAGAGCGCGACACACTCCTGCGCGATCGTGGCGCCGAAGGGGTGCATCGCGCCGAGCGCCGGATTGAGTTTCAGGAGACCCGCGAGTTCCGCCGCGTTCTTCGCGATCCGTGCATCCTCGGCCGCATCGGCGAGGGTCGGCGGCGGGACCGGATGTGCCCCTTCCCAATGCATCAGCGCGCGTGAGTGCGGATCGAGCCCGAGCAGGATCGAGAGAAGACTCGTCCCGGTTCGCGGTAGGCCGAGGATCACCCAGGGCTCGTCGATCTTCTCGTCGCGGACCTTTGGATGATCGCGCGCCCACGCCGCGAGTTGGATGCGGTTGGCGAGGGAGCCGACGAGCATTTCACGGAGCGCGATGCGGCCGAACGTATTGAGATCGGCCTCCGCGCGAACGGCGTCGAGGTAGCGTTCGAGGGGTTCGCGATAGCTGTCCCCACCGAGATCCGATTCGCCCGCCCGCTTCTTCGCGGCGGTAAGGATCGACTCGGTCGACAGGGAGGGCAGCTCGAGGCCGAGCGCCGCAAGGGCGCGACCGATGTGATTGAGGGCCAGGAGTGGACGGGAGCGCAGCGTCGCGTCGTGGAACGTGTAGGCCGGCGGGTCCGCGATGAGGGAACGCGCGTCGCGTCGCGACGTCATCAACCGCCGACCAGGACGACGCTTCGACCGAAGCTCTCTCGTCTCTCGTGCGCTTCGAGCGCCGAGCCGGCGTCTTCGAGGGCGACGCGATTCCCGATCACTGGGCGCAGAGCGCCACTCGCCACGCCTTCGAGCAGCTCTTCGTGCACGGCGTCCGCGACGTCCCGGCCGTAGGGATTGAAGCCGCTCCGGCGGATCACGCCGGGCACGTTGCTCATATAGGCGCCGATCACGCCGACGATCGAGAAGTTCCCCATGCACGTCGGCCGCAGGGCAACGCCCCCCGTTCCGTTCTCCGGGTCGTCCGCGAATCCGACCGCGAGATAGCGCCCGTCGCGCGCGGTGCATCGCCATGCGTCCGCGACGAAGCCACCACCCGCGAGATCACAAACGACTTCGGCACCGATGTCCTGCGTATGGTCGAGGACGGCTTCGGCAAAGTTCGTCTCGCGATGATCGATCGCGAGTTCCGCGCCGAGGCGCGCGCATAGCGCCGCCTTCTCCGCGCCACCCGCCGTCGCGAAGACCCGCGCACCACGGGCCACACCCAGTTGGATCGCGGCCGTCCCGAGGCCACTCGCCCCAGAGATCACCAGCAGTCCTTCGCCCTTGTCGAGACGACCTCGTTCGAAGAGCGCCAGATGTGCCGTGTGATAGGGAATCACGAAGGCCGTGGCCTCGGCATCGTCGAGTTCGGGCGGCGCCGCGAAGACGGAGTCGAGGGGGGCGAGCGCGTACTCGGCCAGTCCGCCCTGGGCCATCTGGGTGATCGCCACGATGCGTTCGCCGACGAGATGTTCGCCACCTTCACCCGCGGCGTCGACGACACCACAGACGTCCATGCCCAGGATGAAAGGCGGCGGCATGGGAATCGTCGTGACGCGGCCGTAGCAGCGATCGAGATCATTGAAGTTGAGGCTTCCCGCGGCGACGCGGATGCGAACCTGCCCCGGTCCAGGCTCTGGGATCGGGACGTCCACGATCTGGAGCGCCTGACTCGGAGGTCCATTGCGACTGACCTGGAGGGCTCTCATGCCTTCCGCCGATCAGGCGCGTGCTCATTTCGGGATGAAGAGGAAGTCTCCGCCATCGTGGCCGGCCTTTCGAATGTCGGAATACTCCGGGATCTGATCGGAGTTCACGGCGACCGGGCGACGAATCCGGGTGAAGAGTTCATGGCCTTCGAGCACGTCCTGGTTCTCGTTCAGGACGTCGAGCAGCGCCGAGGCGAAGACCGAATGGTTGTTGCGCCCCCCGGCATCCGAGACGGGCTCGATCCCGCCGGAAGTGAGGACGACCCGCGCGCGCCGCGTCGCGAGCTTCTTCAGGTAGTTCGGCGTCGGCGTGTTCACATGGATCCCGCGCACGAGCTTGCCCGAATAGCAGCTGTCGGCGATCACCATGACGTGTTTCGCGTCCATCGCCTTCGTCTTCGACGTGATCGATTCGTTCGGGATCCAATGCACGTCGTCGGTCTGGGTCGCGTCGACCGGTAGCCAGTAGCCACGATCTTCGTCTTCGTCGAGCCAACCGTGGCCGGCGTAATAGATGATGAGGTTGTCGTCTTCGCGGAGTTGTCGGCGAAATCGGGTGAGGGTCTGGAGGATCTCCGAGCGCGTCGCGTTGAAGAGTGTCGTGACCTCGTACCCGTAGCGGCGCTCGAGGACCTCGCCGAAGGCGCGTGCGTCATTCACGGCGGTCTCGAGAGGGGGGAGGTGCCGGTACTCGTTGTTTCCGATGACGAGCGCGTAGTACCGACCGAAGCGGAGGTCGGCGCCGATGCGCGCCGTCGTATGGGCGGTGGTTCGCGGATCGTGTGTCTGCGTTCGGCGTGGGTTCACCGCGGCCGACTGGGTTCGCGGCGGCGGCGGGGGTCTGGGCGCGACGCGCGGGGGCGCCGGGCGGGGAGCGGGCGCCGGTCTCGGCACGGCCGCGTATCCCCCCCCGCTCTGTTGTTGCAGCCCCTGATCGATCGCGTAGAGCATCGTCGAGTTCCGACCCGCGAGCTGGCGAGCGGACTTGTTGCGACCAATGTTCGCGTCGGGATCGGCGCCTGCGGCGACGAGCATCTGCACCATGCCGGGCTTCTTCTGCTGGACCGCGACGTTCAAGACTGGGGACTTCCATTTCGGCGACATGATCTTGTTCACGTCGGCGCCGTTCTCGAGCAGAGTCCGGACGTGTTCCGGTTTTGTGTCGGCGACCGCGAAGAGGAGGGGGGTCTGCCCGATGTGGTCGGTGCCATCGGGGTCCGCGCCGCCCGCGATCAACGTGCGGATCAGATCCGGCGTGCCGAAACGACTGCTCGCCCAGTTGAGTGGCGTTCGCCCGCGGTAGCCGCGTCGATTGACGTCGGCGCCGGCTTCGATCAGCACGTCGACGACGTCGGGATGCTTCAAGATGATCGCGAGCTCCATGGCGCTCCGCCTGCGGATGTCACGGGAGTCGGGGCTATCGCCCTCGGCCAGGTAACGCTTCACGCCTTCGACGTCGCCGCGCGAGGCGCTGCGGGCCAGACATCCGAGGGGCCCTACCGCAAAGAGCGCAACCAGCGCCAGCCCGAGGGCGGCGCGCGTGAGTCGGTTGGCTTCGTTCGGGGGCCTGGACACGAATCGCACTCCCTGTCTGGTTCGTCGGATCGGATTGGTTCGGGCCTGGTGCCGCTCGGGAAGCGTCGAGCGGCGTCGCATCGCGGCAGCGACAAAATCGCAGGCTCGCATCGAACTCGCAAGCGGAGGCTCCTGAGCAGCGCCCGTCGCGCTCGCCGCGTCTGGGTCTCTTCTTGGGTGCCCGATCCGGTCGCTGGGGTTACAGATGAGGGGATCGCGCCAGAGGATCGGCTAGCGGCTCGCGGGCGCCGGGTCGTCGTCCCCAGAAACCCCTCCACCATCGGCCGAAGGCTCCTCGTCGAGCGTCGTGATCTGGGCTTCGAGGATGAGTTGGTAAGCGAACATCGACGGCCAGAGTCGGGCGAGCCCGTGATACGCCGACTCGATCGCGCGGACGAGTCGGCTGCGCCCCGTCGATTCGAAGACGACCTCGAAGGGGAGGGACGTGGCGCGCTGGCGCAGGATCGTGAACCCCGCCTTCTCGACCTCACGTCGGAAGGTCGAGCTCGTATAGAGATGTACGTGGGTTTCGTCGAGCACGCCGCGCGGGCCGTACTCGAAGCGTCCGACGAGGAGCGAGAGGCGGTAGAACCAGAGCGCGATGTTGGGCGTGGAGATGAGTAGGACGCCCTCGGGTTTCAGGTAACGTCGCGCGCCGCGAAGGAGCTGCGCGCGATTCTTGAGATGTTCGATCACATCCGCACAAACGACGTAGTCGAAGTCGCGCTCGAGCGGCAGGTCGAGCGGCCGCTCGAGATCGTGCTGCAGGTACTCGGCGAGTTCCTTCGAGAGCCTCTCGCCGGGGCCCGCATCGACGCCGGTCACGCGAACGTCTTTCTCGAGTAGCGGCCGCGCGAGCAGGCCATTCGAACAGCCCAGGTCGAGCACCCGACTTCCGGGCTCGATGGCCGCAACGATCTGCACATGCGACCCGGTCTTCGAACGCTTCAGCGTGTAGTGGATGTCCCGGTCGACGAGGTAGCGGCCGTTTCGCGTGAAATGCAGCTGGTGGAGTCGGTACTCGATGGCCGTCGCGCAAGCCCCGGCGTCGAAACCTCTTTCCACGCGACTCGCGTCGGGTGCGAGCAGGCCGGCCTCGTGGATTGGAATGCCCAGGGCGCGGAGCTGGAGGACGATTTCGACGTCGAACCGGTCGTCGTCCGAATCGAGCTGGAACGGAATTCGTGCGAGCGCTTCGCAGGGATAGAGGCGAAAGCTCGCGCGGTAGTCCTGCAGGCGCATTCCGAGGATCCGGTTCGGTACGAAGCTGCGCAATCGAGTGTTCTCGCGCCCCGCCGTAGACATGGCTCGGCTCGCGATCACGAAGCGTGCGGGTTCGTCCAGGGCGAGGTGGATCAGCTCGGGCAGCTTCTCGGGCGGATGGGTGGTGTCTCCGCGCATGACGACGAGCTGGTCGAAGCGTTTGCCGAGCGCGTATTCGAAGGCGGCCTTGCGTAGCGCGCCGGGGCCCGTGCTGCGCAGGGGGCGATGGAATCGGAGATCGAGGCCGCTCTCGGCGCGGAGTTCAGGCGCCGCTTCTGTGATCTCCGTCGCCTCGTCGCCGAGCATGATCAAGACTTCTTCGAGCCAGTGGCCGACCTCGTCGGGAATCCGCGAGAGCGTCTTCCGGATCGAATCGACGTCGTCGCATTCGCAGAGGACGAGTGCGAAGCGGGGAGCTGCGTCGCCGAGCTCGATGCGACGAGTCCGGATCGCGTCGATGATCGCTGAATCGGCCTGTGCGTCGCCTATCAACGCGCTCTCCTCGTTCGCCGCGTTCGGGCCCCGTTCGAGATCGGCAGCGGGGCGCCGCGGGTCGACGGATTATACGTGAAGCGCGCGATCTGGGTCGTTCGATGACGAAGCGCGTAGGTGCTTCTTCGGTCGAGGTGGATTCTTGGTGGAGTCGCACTTCCCTTGCTGGCGGCTCCTGATGTGTGGTGCGAGGATGTGCCCGTGACCAGAACGTCCGTGTTCGCTCCGCTTTCGACCGCGCTCCGCTCGAGCTTTCGTCTCTCGGAAGGGCGCGGCGTGAACGGGGCCATGGCGGGAGGCGCCGTTCTGCTTCTCGCGGCGGCATGTTGGGCCCCGCACCTGCCGGCTGCACTCTGGCTCGACGAGACGTTGACCGCGTGGGTGATTCGCGATTCGTTCGGCGAGACGATCGACCGAACCCTGAATTACCAGCCTCAGCCCGGCTACTACCTGTTCATGTGGTTCTGGACGCGATTCTTCGGCGTCGGCGAAGTTGCGCTTCGCCTGCCGTCGCTGCTGGCGGCGGTCGGGGCCTGCTTCGGACTCGCCCATCTCGGGGCCCGCCTGACCGGGGATCGCGAGACCGGATGGCTGGCGGCGATCGTGCTCGCGTCGACCTGGAACGTCTATCGCGAATCCGTCGATGCACGCTCGTACATGCTCGGGCTGTTGGTTCTGATCGGGCTGGCGATCTGTCTGGTTCGCTGGATCGACTCGGGTCGGTGGCGGGAGGCCATCGCGATCGGCCTGCTCGGCGCCTTTCTCGTGAATCTGCATCTCTTCTTCGCACTCGTGTTTCCGGCCCTGGTTGTCTACGCGGGGCTTCGCTGGTCGAGCGGCCGTGCGGACCTCCGCCAGGCGGGATGTATTGTGGGCCTTCTCGCGCTCGGCGGTCTCCTCTTTCTTCCGGTCGGTCTGAAGCTTCTCGAGCATGGAGGGTCGTACTCTTTCGTACCGATGCCGACATGGAGTTCGCTCTTCGGGATCTTCGTCTGGACCGCACCGACCGCGGGCTTGCTAGCCGGTCTGGCCCTCGCAGGGATTCTCGGCGGGGGCGGGGGCACGGAGGAACCGCAGGACGAGGACGACGAGGTCGGCGACGGCGTCGTCACTCCCCGACGCGAGGTCGCCATCCTGCTGATGCTCTGGGTGTTCGTTCCCCTTTTCATCCTGTACGCGGTGTCGACCCTGGCAGGGCTGTCCGTGTTTCTCGGTCGCTACCTGATTCCCGCGATCCCGGCGGTCGCGATCCTCTATGCGATGGCCCTTCGCTCGATCTGGGCGGGGCCGGCGCGGATCGCGGCGGTCCTCGTCCTGCTGCTCACATCGTTCGTAACGAACGAGCGCCCTCCCGACGACTTCCGCGGCGCGGCGCGGGCCGTCAATGAATTCGTCAGCGGACGCAACGAGGTTCCTGTCCTCTTTGCGAGCGGGTTGATCGAGGGAGAGGACGAGAACTGGCTCCGCGACCCCGGTCTCGCGGATTACCTGAACGCACCAACCGACTACTACCCGATCGATGGCCGGTTGATCACGCTGCCTCGTCGCCTGGCCGGGCATTCGATGACGCGAGAGATCGTCGAGCCCGTATTGGATGGGCGTCGCCGTTTCGCCGCCGTCGAATGGATCGGCAACGGCGCGCGCACCCTCGGCTGGCTCATCCCCCGCGCAGAGCGGGCGGGTTATCGCGTGGAGCGTCGAGCGTTCGGCGGTGTCCGCGTGGCCTTCTTCCGCCCGGGCGCCTAAGGCGCTGGCTCTTCGGGCGGTTTCGGAACCATGATGCGATAGAGCGGGGCCTCGAGTCGGATCTCGTAATGCTCCGAGACCCATTCGTCGAGAAGCGGCGCCGTTCGATCGAGTCCTCGCGCGGGATGTCGGTCGAAGGGCTCGGACGGATAGACGACGACCGCGGGCGGTCGGGCCTCGAGGCGATCGAGATAGCCCCGTTCCTCTTCACGGCTCCGGAACGTGCCCGGCATGACGACGTCGAAATAGCCGGGGCTATGTCTTTCGGTGAGGACGTAGAAGAGGGGCGAGTGCGTCATGACGAGGATCTGGTCGTCGGGTTCGGAATGCTGTTGGATGATCGGGACGAGGCGATCGACCAGCATGCCGAGGCTACGCGCTCGAACGCGGACCTCGCCATCGAGCGTCGCGAGCGGCCGGTTGCCCATCATCTCGGCCTGATCGATGAACCGCTCGGAACCGTAGAGGAAGACCCAGAGACCGAAGACGCCGACGCATAACGCTCGGGTCGCGTGTCGGGCCGATCTGCCCGCGCGTTCGGGGTCGAAGGGTTTCAGTCGGCCGAGCCGACTCACGCACCATGCGAGCAGGACCGCGATCGGAGGGATCGCCGAGTCGAGATGCGGGACGTCCGAACGTCCGACGCTGCGCGTGAAGTAGACCGCACCGAAGACGACGAAGGCCAGAAGGAAGACGTCGTCGAAGGGGAGACCCGTCGAGAGTGCACGGCCCCAGCGATAGAGGAGGTAGACGAGCAGGCCCAGATAGAAGAGCCAGTAGAAGCGGAAGCCGATCGAGGCGAAGGCGAAGCTCAGACCCATCCGGTCGAGGTTCCCGAGCAGAATCGGCGGCATCGGCCGACTCTGCAGGGCCGTCATCTCGACCGGCCGAACGATCATCTCGCTCCAGAGCTGTTCGAGCCCGATCGTCGATTGGAACCAGAGAAGGACGGGGACCCAGACGAGGAGCAGGCCAGCGGAATAGAGGAGGCCCTCGCGAATCCATTGTCGCCAATCGCGCGAGGCCGCGACGATGCCGATCCCGATCGCCACGCTGACGGCAAAGGCGGGGGTGAGCCGAAAATAGAGGGCTACGCCTGCGAAGAATCCGGCGGGAACGAGCCAGCGCGCGTCGTCGCGAGTCAGTCGGAGATGAAAGAAGAGGAGCACGACGAGGCTCCAAACGAGATAGCGGTAGCCGAAGAGGAGCTGTTCGAAATGCGATCTCGGTGCGGCGACCGCGATCAGCAGCGCCGCCAGCAGAGCGAACTCGGGTCTCATCAGCCGGCGTGATACGAAGAGGGCGGCGATTGCGGCGGCGACGGTGAACGCGGCGTAGATGATGCGCGCGAGCACGACGCCCGGCGGATCGAGTGCGTAGGCGATCCACGCCGGCAGGATATGCCCGGGCGGGAAGACCCAGAAGACCTCGTCGTAGAGCGTCCGGCCGCCTTGAAGCTCCATCGCGGCATGCAGCGGCCAGCCCTCGTCCATCGCGCTCAACCCCTGATGGATGAAGAGCGACTCGAAGCCGATGCTCACGCCGAGCACGATCGCGACGTGAATCAAGAGTTGGAGGTCGACGCCTCCCACCCACGCTGTCCGCGATTGCCCTTCGATCGCTCTGCGCTCCTCTCTCTCGATTCTCTTCGGAACCGCGCAACGAACCGACGCATCGGATCGGGCCCGATGGTATCGCCGATTGCGACGGATGGTCCTCGGGAAGCCGAGGTTCAATTGTTCTACCGTGTGCCCTCGTGACTTCTCGCGTCGTGACGCCGATTCTTCTCTTCGCGGCGGCGATCCTCGTTCGAATCCTGTCCTGGCATTCCGTCTTCCAGAAGGACGGCATCTATCCGAACGGGAACGATGCCTACTATCACCTGCGTCGGATCGGCTATTCGGTCGAACACTTCCCGCGCGCCCTCGATTTCGATCCCCTGATCAACTTTCCGAATGGGGCGCAGCCGATCTGGCCCGCGACCTTCGATTGGTTGATCGCCGCGCTCGTGCTTCTCCTTCCTGGATCGGGTGATCCCGCCGACGTCGCGCGCATCGCGGTCTGGGTGCCACCCATCCTCGGCGCATCGACCGTGGTCCTGGCGTACCTCATCGGAAGTCGTTTCTTCTCGAGGCGGACCGGCATCATCGCTGGACTCCTATTGGCGATTCTGCCCGCTCACGCGATCTACTCGCGACTGGGCGTCGTCGATCACCACGTGATGGTGGCCTTCGTCCTCGCGATCATGCTCTGGTTCGCGATGTCGCTGTTTCGTGAAGACGAGACGCACGGGTCGAATGTCGCGGGAGGCGCCGACGCCGAGGAGGGGCCGCTCCGTCTCGGGCGGAGCCTCGGGCTCGGCGCGTCGATGGCGGCGGCGGTGCTCGTGTGGCCGGGCTCGCTCCTTCAGGTCGGCTTGTTGCAACTCGCGCTGGTGATCCGCTTGTTGACGGCCCCCGATTCCCAGTCGGCCTGGCGATGGGCCAGTCGGTTCGCGCTCGTTCATGTCGTGGCCTGCCTCTGTGTCGCTCCGTTCAGCGCAGGAAAGGAATGGCAGCTCTGGGGTTCGATCAGTCCGGTCGTGCTGTCGAACTTTCAACCGCTCTACTTCTTCGCGGGCTTCGCCACTTTCTCGGTCCTCGCTGGTCTCTGGAAGCGGGGCTTCGCGAATTCGAGTGCGCTCGCGCGCGGCATCAGCGCGGCTGCCGTCGGCGCGGTCCTGCTCGGCGGGATGTTCTGGGCGTATCCGGATCTCGTCGCTTCGATCGCGGATGCGCTCGCCTGGTTCTCGAAGGACGAGGCGTTCCAGGCGGTCGTGAACGAATCGGCTCCGCTCTTCGGTGGATCGGTTGCTTCGGTGCGGGCCACGAGTTTCCTCGGTTGGTTCGTCTACGCCGTGCCGGTGCTCTTCGTGTGGGTCGCCTGGCGATTCCGAGATCGTCCCGAAGTGCTGCTGCTCTCGGGTTGGGGCGCGGCGCTCTTCCTGGCGACCCTCGTGCAGTGGCGCTTCATGAACTCCTTTGCGATCGCGCATTGCCTCGTGATCGGCATCGCATGTGACGAGGCGGCGCGCGCGATGGCCGGTCGACTCTCGAGCCCGCTTCGATATCGAATCGCGGCGACGGCGGGAGCGGTGCTCCTGTTCGTCGCGATCTTGCCTTCCGTCAGGTCGTACGGGCTCCACGTCGACAACTTCAGGCGCAGCCTCGGCGGCGAAGCGACCGTTCCGGTCGGAAAGCAGCGTCACGCGCGCTTCGTCGCCGAGGCCGCCCGATATCTGCGGGATCACTCGCCGCCGCCTTCCGCCTCACTCTCTTTGGGTGAGCCCGCGCCGGACGACTACTCCGTTCTCGGACCCTGGGGAGATGGACACATCCTGAAATACTTCTCGGGTCGGGCCGTCGTGCAGGACAACTTCGGGGACGATGCGGCGCCGGAGAACTTCCATCGGGCCGAGGACTACTTCGCCGCGACGTCCGAAGCAGATGCGCTGGCCGTCGTCGAGCCACTCAGGACGCGCTACGTGCTCGTGCGCTCGACCGGGTCGGGCCATTCCGAGGGATATGCGCCCGATTCGATGTTCGCGCGATTGTATGCGGCGAAGGGTGCGGCACGAGGCGCAATGCGCGGACGATGGGGCAGACGGCTCGGGGCGGTCGAGGCCCTCGAGCGACATCGCATGATCTATCGATCCGCGAATCTCGATCCCAGGAAGCCGAATCCGTACTGCATGCTATTCGAGATCGTTTCCGGAGCCGAGATCGTCGGCCGCGCTGAGCCAGGCACCCTCGTCGAGGCGCGCGTCGAGATCGAGCCACGGGAGGGGCCCGCGTTCGTCTACTCAGTGGAGGCGGAGGCCGACGAAAGCGGGGCGTACTCTCTGCGCGTGCCGTACTCGAATTCGTTCGCGGGTCCGAGCGTCTCGACCGGTGATCACTACCTCGTCGTCGTGGCGGGCGAATCGACGTCCGTCGTCGTGTCGGAATCGGCCGTGGTCGAGGGCGATCGCATCGAAGGTCCATCTGCGATCGAGTGACGCCAGCCGATCGAAGCGTTCGGCCTTCCTTCGTCCCCCGTTTTCCGTCCCCGGTCCCGCGCCGAACGTCGCATGGGCGTTCCCGAAGCGTCGATGTACGAGCGGAGTGGAAAACCAACAGGGGACGGACGAATGGCCATGTGCCCGAGAACACCTCGCGTTTGAGCGCGGCCACGGTAGGATCTCGACATGACGGCAAAGAAGAAAGCGGCGAAGAAGAAGGCGGCCTCCAAGAAGGCATCGAAGAAGGCTGCATCGAAGAAAGCGGCGTCGAAGAAGAAGGCCGCGAAGAAGCCGGCCAAGAAGGCCGCAGGCAAGAAGAAGGCTGCCAAGAAGAAATCGGCGACCGGAAAATCGGCCGCAGCCGGGAAGCAGTCTTCGACGAAGAAGGCCGCCGGCGGCGCAAAGAAGGCCGACGTTCCGACGAAGAAGGCCGAGGCCAGTGGCAAGTCGGCTGCGGACAAGTCCGGCGCGTCCAAGACCGGGGACACCAAGTCGGCGCGACCGAAGGGCTCGGTTTCCTCGATGGATGTGACACTGGGCCACGTATTTGCCGTTCGACCGCGCATCAACACCAGTTTCAGGCAGCACGACTTCTTCGAGGCGAAGCGCTCGCTCGACGAGGAAGTCTATGCCGACATAAAAGAAGCGGCGCGGGCGGTGGCAGAAGAAGCGCTGGCGATCACGCGGGGCGCCGCTGCGCGACCGTATGACAAAGGGCGACGTTAAGAGGCGTCGAGGGCCTACCGATTCGAGAGTTCCGAATTCGGGATAAGGCCTGGCATCCATGTACTTTTCTCGATCGCGGAGAACGCTCGCACTCGTCGCCATGACTTGCGCGTTCGTCTCCCTCGCGCCGTTTCCCGCTCTCGCCGCGACGGAATCGGCTCCGACGACCGATGCCTTGCCCACGGAAGCACCCGCGACCGAGGGAAGCGCCGACGGCGAGGAGTTCTCCCTCGAGCCCTACTCCGATCGAATCTGGGGTCTCGCGACCTTCTACGAAAATCAGGACAACACGATCGTTCAGAAGTTCGCCTTCGTCGGTCGCGTCGACGTCGACCTGCCGCTCTTCGACGGCAATCGCGGAGACTGCGACGATCCGCAGCTGCGCCGTCTACGCTTCGGCCTCAAGGCGAGCGTCTTCTCCGATTTTACGCTGCATTCGGAAGTCGACATCGACGCGGAGTGTAACGACGGCGAAAGCTGTGGCGGCGATCGGTATCAGGGCCTCGCCGACGCGTACATCAGTTGGACGCCAGACGCGCGATTTCACCTCAAGGTGGGAAAGGTTGCGACGCCCTTCACGCTGGACGGTTCGACTTCGGGGAAGCGTCTGCTCACGCTCGAGCGCAACACCGTCGCGCAGAACATGTGGTTTCCCCTGGAATACCAGTCGGGCGCGATAGTCTCGGGGCGCATCCAGAACACACGCTATCGATTCGGCGCATTCTCCTCGGCGACCGACAAGGAGTTCGGTGACTTCGACGAAGTCTTCGGTGGGCTGAACTGGTTCCTCTATGGGCATCAGTTCAAGATCCAGACCGGTTTCAAATACACCTGGATGAAGTCGGACCGCGACTACAACGGCTAGGGTTGGACGATCGCTCTACGCATGTCCTGGTAGCGACGCGGACGCAACCCCGATCGCCATCTCCTCGGCCGCACGATATGCTCGCGAAATGCCGAAGCCGAGCAGACGTACACGATCGACGTACGTGATCATTTCATTGGCAGCCGTGATCGTTGCTGTGGCCGCGGGCGCTGGGGACGGCGTTCATTGGGGCTACAAGGGCGATCACGGCCCCGAGCATTGGGCCGGCCTCTCCCCGGAGTTCGCCATCTGCGGAAGCGGTCTGAATCAATCGCCGATCGAGATCGGCGAGGCGACGCCGGCGGAGCTTGCATCCATCACGCTCGACTACCGGGGTGACACGACGCGGATCGTGAATAACGGGCACACTCTGCAGGTCGACGTCGAACCCGGGAGCTTCCTTCGAGTCGGGGAAGAGCGGTTCGAACTCCAGCAGTTCCACTTCCATAGTCCGTCCGAGCATTCGATTGGCGGTGAGAGTTTTCCCTTCGAAGCCCATCTCGTACATGCCAACGCGCGAGGGGCGCTCGCCGTCATCGGCGTTGTCTTCCGACTCGGCGCGGAGCACGCTGTTCTCCGCAAGCTCGGGCAAGCCGCTCCGAGAGAGAAGGGGGGCTCGACTCCTCTCGTCCTCGACCTCGCGGGTCTAAGGATTCACACGGTTCTCGACGGCTACTATCGCTACTCAGGATCATTGACGACACCGCCCTGCAGCGAAGGCGTGTACTGGTTCCTGCTGAAGGAGTACGGCGAACTCTCGGCCAAACAGGTCGTGACATTCGTCGAGCTGATCGGCAAGGACGCGCGTGGCGCCCAACCCCGGAATGCGCGGCTCGTCCTCGAACGCTGACCGCGCGCGGTTCTTCTCGGGCGGCGAATTCGAGACTGGCGATGATCGAGCGGGCTCCCGGGTGGTCATCGCGGCGCCCTCCGGAATCATCGTGCCGACGCGTCGACTCCGACCTCAGGCGATCGGCGGTTTGCGGTAGCCGCCGCATTGCTCCGCGATGAATCCCGCGAGTCGAATCGTCGTCAGGTCTCCGCCATAGGGTCCGACGACCTGCATACCGATCGGGAGTCCGTCCTCGTCGAGGCCGAGCGGTGGGACGCTTGCCGGGAGATAGGCCATGCCAGTCAGGATCGTCCAGAGAGCCAGATCCATGTAGAGGCGTTCCCCGCCATCCGATTGGAGCTTCCGCGTTCCGAAGTGGCCCTCCTGGTTATGCGGGAAGGGCGGGACGAAACAGGCCGGCATGAGGATGGCGTCATAGCGTTCGAAGAAATGGTCCCATTCGACGCGAATCGCTTCCCGGTCCGCATGACGATCGAGCCAATCCCGATGCTGTATGCCGCCGGGGCCCGTTTCGACGCCCGCATCGTCGATGGCTTCCTGGGGCATCGATTGTGTGAGCGCCGCGCTGAGCAGCCAGAAGCCGAGTCCGGCCGCCTGCATGGGATCGATCTTCGGCCGTGCGTCGCGATCGACCGGAACGCCGGCCGCTTCGAGTCGCTCGACCGCTCGATTCAGGACCGCGCTCACCTTCGGATCGACGCGGCAGAAGGGATCGTCGAGCCAGGCCGCGACTCGCAGTGTCTTCACGTCGACAGGCGGGGGCGCGAGCGAAGCGACGAGCGGACCCTCTCGTCTCTGCACGATGCCGAGCAGGAGTTCGAGGTCTTCGGCCGAGCGCGCGATGGGTCCGAGCACGTTGATGTCCGCTTCGGTCGTTCCGCCGGCTTCGTGATCGAGATAGCCGCTCGACGGCACGACGCCCCAGCTGGGCTTGTGTCCGAACACGCCACAGAAGGCCGAGGGCACGCGGATCGAACCGCCGATGTCCGTTCCGATTTCGAATGAGGTCAGCCCGGTCGAGACCGCGGCGGCCGCGCCGCCCGAGCTTCCGCCTGGCACGCGGTCGGCGTTCCAAGGGTTCACGGTCGTGCCGAAGATTTCATTGAAGCTCTGGATGTCGCCCGACCAGCGCGGGAGATTCGTCTTGCCGAAGACGATCGCACCGGCGTCTCGCAGCGCACGAACGACGGGTGCATCACGCCCGGGCACATTGTCGCGGAGTTCGGTCGCACCGCCGGTCGAGCGCATGCCCGAGACTTCGAGGGCGTCCTTGATCGTGATGGGGATGCCATGCAGCGGGCCGAGCGATTCACCGGCGGCCAGCTTCTGATCGGCCTGGTCGGCCGCGACGCGCGCGTTGTCGAGGTCGAGGGTGACGACCGCGTTGAGTTCGGGGTTGATCCGCTCGATCCGTGCAGCGTAGAGATCGAGGAGTTCGCGACTGGTGAACTCGCGATTGCGAATCGCCTCGGCCTGTCGCGTCGTCGTCCAGAGGGCGGCTTCTTCGGGGATTCCCATGTCTCGTTCTCCATCGGTCGGCGCTCGCCGTGCATTTCGAGAGATGATCGCAAGGACGCCGCGCGAGCGCTGCCCCTGCGTTCGTCATCGGGAGCCCGTCTCGACTGACACCGGAGTCGCTCGAACGACCTCCATCCTTGGCTTGGCCGGGAGCGGCAGATTCGGCATGCTTCGCAAGCTGGCGACGCTCCGCGACGGGTGGCCCACGCCTCGGTCGCTCCGCATGGAAACCACGCTTGTGCCTGAATTGTTCGAGCTCGAGTTGATCTGGCGCGATGTCTTTCTGGCGATTTCGCCGATCGTGATCGCCGTCGGCCTCCATTGGCTGACGCAAGCGCCTCGCATCAGACCGCGGCTGGATGGATTCCACGGCGTCGCTCCACCCTATTTCGTATCGGTTGGTTTGCTCTTCGGACTCTTTGCTGCGTTTCTCGGCGATGGAATATGGGACCGCGTCGAGCTGCACGATCTCAGCCTGGAGCACGAGGCCGACGCGATTCTGGAAGTCCAACAGATGGCGAGCGCCATGGGCGACAGCGGTGAGCCCGTACAGCGCGCCGTCAAGCAATACGTTCGCGTGACTCTGGCAGAAGAATGGCGCTCGAATCAGGGCCCTCACTCGGCGCAGGCCGAGAACGCACTCGGGCAGCTTGCTGCAGCGATCCTGGATCTCGACACTTCGACGCCACGCCATCTGGCTGTGCAGACGGCGATGTTGGGCAGCTACAAGCAGATCCGGAAGTCGAGAGCGACGCGTCGAAGAATCGTAGGCACGCGAACCAGTAGCGGAAAATGGACGACCGTGATGTTGCTCGGCTTTCTGACCCAGGCCTCGCTCGTCGCGGTCCATCTGGATAGACGTCGTGCTCAGGCGGTCGCGCTGACGATCTTTACGATGAGTTTCGTCGTCGCCGTAGTTTCGCTCGCGAGCAACGAGAGACCGTTGTCGAATCCGAGTCTCTACTCGATGACCGATATCGAGCGGCTCGCGAGATAGTCGGGTCACCGAGTTCGAATGTCGCTTTCGTCCGACGACGGGAACACACGACACAATGAGTTCGTCATTCCTTGTTTTGCGTCGCTTACGACCGACCCACGGGGGTAGTGATTGTTCACATACGGCTTGATTTCCCAGTATGCGAAATGCACTATGAGTCATCCCCTCAACACGTGTTCGACATTCACCAATGCCTGAAGGAGATCGCTTTCATGGCCAATCAGTTTGATCGAGGATCCCGAATCGTTCTGTTGCTACTCGTGGTTTTCGGAATGTTCTTTGCGTTCCAGACATCGCGACAGATCCAGGCTGATGAGGAGATCATCGCCGAGACCGACGCTCGAACCGAACATCTCCTAGATAGAGTCGATGCTCTCGAAGCTCGGGTCCAGACGCTCGAGGGTCGCTAGTCCGGCCGATCCGCACGATCTTCGGATTCTCCGGGCGCTCGTTCCGAGAGACTCCATACCAAAGAAGGGAGCCTCATCATGGCCATTCAGAATCGCAGGAACGAAGGACAGGGGATGGTCGAATACATCCTCATCGTCGGCTTGATCGCACTCTTGGTCTTCGCAGCCGTTCAGACTCTCGGCACCAACGTCAAGACGGGCTTCACCAAGGCCTCGACCAAGGTGACCGAAGCAACGAACTGGTGACCGAATCGCTGAAGTGATCCCGTTCCCGCGAGCGGACACGGCTTGACGCCAAAGTGGAGATCCATGCGCCGACACCAAAGTCTTTCCACCCTGGTCGTTCTCCTCTGCGCCTGGTTGACCGTGTCGAGTACGGCGTTCACGGCCTCTGTATCGTCGGCCGCTGAAGAAGCTGCGATCACGCTCGTCGCCGGCGAGACGCTGAATCATCCACTCAAAGCGGCTGCGGACCGAATCAACGTCGGCAGTAGCGGCATCGTCTCCCTCTACATGCCAGAGCCTACATCCCTCACCCTGACGGGTGACTCACCCGGCTTCACGGTCCTGACGATCGAATACCCCGACGGCTCTCTGGAACAGTTGGATGTCCGGGTCTGGGCTGCGCACCCGGAAGTGGTCGAGCGGCTCGTGGGCGAGCTCGAGTCGAGTCTCGCGGGTGTTCGAGGTGTCAAGGTCAAGCAGGCAGACGACCGCATCCTGCTGACCGGAAGTACGGACGCGAAGGGGCTTGCCTATTGCGAGCAACTCGCGGGGATGTTCGAGGGCATCGTCGTCAACCAGGTCCGCATCGGCAAGCCCAGACGAACCGCTCGATCGAAGAGTTCGAGCACGCGCGCGAAGATCAGCGAGTACCTCGCCGACCAGACGGACGTCGAGATTCGGCAGGTCGGCAGCAAGGTCGTTCTCGCGGGTTTTGTCGACTTGAAGGATGAGCCCTACTACAAGCACATCGTCGGGATGTTCGAGAGCGACATCATCGATCTCGTCGAGTTCAAGGGCCAGCAGGACAGTGTGCAAGTCGACGTTCAGGTCGTGGAAGTGCTGCGCGGCAACGCCGGAGATCTCGGCATCCAGTGGTTCTCGGATGGACCGTGGAGAATCAGCGCATCCGGCACGATCGGTACCTCGGATTCGAACGGAGGCGGCGTCGTGGGTGTGACGGCCCTCGAGAACATCAACTTTCAACTGATCACTCTGGCCGAAGAGGGCAAGGCGAGATTTCTCGCGACACCGAAGCTCGTGGTGCAAAGTGGCAAGGAAGCCAATCTCCTCGTCGGTGGCGAACTTCCGATCGCGCAGAGCACCGGACTCGCATCGTCCGTCGAGTGGAAGAAGTTCGGTACGCAGCTCAAGATCGCACCCACGATCATCGACGAGCACGCCATCGGCATCGAACTCCATGCTTCCGTGAGCGAATTCGATTTCAGCCAACAGGTCCAGGGATACCCGACCCTGCTTTCTCGAGAGGCCAGTACGCGGCTGAAAGTCAACCACGGAGAGACCTTCGCCATCGCCGGGCTCTTCACGAATCACGTCAGCCAACGCGAGAGCAGGGTGCCTATTCTCGGCAGCATTCCGGGCCTCGGGTTCCTCTTCAAGCGCCAGAAGAAGGAATCGAAATACGCCGAGACGATCGTCTTCTTCACGCCTCGAATCCTGCGAGAGAACGTGCTCACCGAGGGCGGGGTGCCCGAGAGTCTCTCTCCGAGTGCCGATCTCGAGCACAGCATGACGACCCTGGAGCAAGCCGAGTGAGCCAGAGAGTCGAGGTACTGCAAGACGACCTCCCTCTGCTCTGGCACGACCTGGGCGAAGGCGCACACCTGATCGGCGCCCACCCCGCTTGCGACATCATCCTCGACTCGGCGGAGGTCGCGCAGGAACAAGCGCGGCTCGTCGTCGAAGGCGACCAGACGTTGCTCTTCAACCTGGGTGGCGCCGACAGTGTTCGTGTCAATCGGCGTCCCGTTCGTTCGACGATCCTCGATGAGTCCGACGAGGTCCAGATCGCGGGCTTCCGTCTGCGATTTGGAACCGAGGAGACGGGGTTCGACAGCGATGTCGTCGCCTTGAAGATGGCGATTCATCACAATCTGATCGAACGACTCGACCTCAAGAAGCTGCAGATCCACGAACTCAGCGACCAAGAGCTGAAACAGCGCTGTGAGGCGATCGTCAATCACATCGTCGATCGGATGACGCTTCCGGAAGATGTCGACGCGGAGGAACTGAAGAAAGAGGTTCTGGACGAGGCTCTTGCGCTCGGCCCGCTAGAGGAGCTGCTCGCCGACGAATCCATCACGGAGATCATGGTCAACAGCAAGGACCGGATCTTCGTCGAGCGGAAGGGTCGCCTGTCGGTCGTTCCGCTGTCGTTCAGTTCTGACGACCAACTCTTGAACATCATCGCGCGGATCGTGAACCCACTCGGACGGCGGATCGACGAAAGCGTCCCGATGGTCGACGCGCGACTCAAGGACGGGTCGCGAGTCAACGCCATCATTCCTCCGCTCTCGCTCCAGGGGCCGATGGTCACGATCCGAAAGTTCTCCACGGAAATGTTCACCGCGGAAGACCTGATCGAGTTCGGCTCGGTCTCGCGCGAGATGGTCACGCTACTGGAAGCCTGCGTGCGTCTTCGCAAGAACATTCTCATTTCGGGCGGCACGGGCTCCGGCAAGACGACACTCCTCAATGTCATGTCGAGTTTCATCCCCGCCGACGAACGCGTTCTGACGATCGAGGATTCGGCAGAGCTGCGTCTCCCTCACGAGAATCTCGGTTCGCTCGAAGCGCGTCCGGCCAACATCGAGGGCAAGGGCGC
>Ga0315338_1000555_pt1 | contig 79385 bp, 90 predicted proteins | sample ASW8metaG_FD_204518 | JGI IMG/M metagenome (GOLD analysis project Ga0315338, IMG submission 204518) | Ammonia-oxidizing marine archaeal communities from Monterey Bay, California, United States - ASW #8 | ecosystem: Environmental > Aquatic > Marine > Coastal | place: USA: California | collected...
AGGCACATACACCGCAGAAAAGTTCCTCTGGTCAAATCTGGATAATCCAACTGCACTGACTGACATGAAAGAGACATTCACGTTTTCAGTAGTGTCATAATGAGACTCGTACTATTTTCTATACTAGTAGTTGCCATGATTGGGCTGATGGTTCCAAGTGTATCTGCAGAATCGATTTACAAAAGTATGAACCATGGAATACAATTTCAATACCCATTAGGCTGGAACGTACAAGAACCACCAAAAACACATGAAAACTCTCCAGACATTGCTGTATTAGGACCTCAAGTTGGCATAATACCAGATTCATTAACAATAACAGTTAGCAACACTGAAGGAAAGACATTCGACCAATTAAAAACTGAAAAAATTAACAGGTTACAGCCACATGTTAATGCTGGAGATTTAGACTTGAAATATACTGGAACAGACCAAGTTTCTGGAAGAGATATCTTCATTATACATGCTCAAGGTAATTTAATTAACAAATCACCTGACACATTTAAGCCTGATCAAATAGTTAACATAGGATTTGCTGAAGCTTTGATTTATGACACACCAAAATACTATACTATTTCAATATCCACTGATCAACTAGATCAATTCGATCAACAAATAGAAAATCTTGAGAAAGCAGTTTATACTTTTGCTATATTAGATGATAAACAAACATCAATTGCTGCTGAAGAAGGTGGTGGTTGTCTCATAGCAACAGCGGCATTTGGTTCTGAGATGGCACCGCAAGTACAGTTCCTAAGAGAACTTCGTGACAACACTGTTCTACAAACACAAGCTGGCACCACATTCATGACAGGCTTCAACCAGTTCTACTACTCATTCAGTCCTGCAGTAGCTGATTATGAAAGGGAGAATCCAATGTTCAAGGAGGCAGTGAAACTAACACTTACTCCATTGCTAACATCACTAACTCTTTTGAACTATGTCGACATTGACACAGAACAAGAGATGTTGGGATATGGAATTGGTGTCATTCTTCTAAACATCGGAATGTACTTTGTAGCACCCGCTGCTGTGATAATTGCAATAAAAAACAGAGTCAAAGTGGCAAAATAATACACCATATTTACACCATATCCAGTATACGAGAAAATTACTTTTTTTCTTTTGACTTTTCAGAGTCTTTCTTGTCCCACATGTGCATGTTGCCACGAAGCAGGAATGATCCGACAACCACCGTCACGATTCCCACCACGACAAACATTACTCCACGACCGACAACCCCAAATTTTGTCATGCTTCTACTAATGAGGTTTTTATTATGAACTTTTACTAGGATACTTGTTGCCTAGTGCAAAGAACATAGCAATATGGATTGCCATATTGGGTGGAGGAATTGGCTTCTTTCTGTTTTACGGAGTAGCCGTAGACCTGATGCGTTGATCTTATTTACGACTGGATAAAGGATCATTTCATGATAAGCATTCCCGAGGACGTGAGAAATTTTGTCAATTTTCAGAAACTGGGCTATGTTGCTACCGTATCGAAGGACGGAACGCCAAATCTCTCGCCAAAGGGGACGATAGCGGCAATAGACGAGTCAACTTTTGTGTTTGCGGACATACGTTCCCCACAGACCATAGAAAACCTGAAAGAAAACTCATCGATTGAAATCAACGTAGTTGATGCGTTTCAGAGGATTGGATACAGGTTCAAGGGAAGTGGCAAGATCATCAGTGAGGGTCAAGAGTTTGATAAAATTTTAGACTATTATGCAAACGCCGGAATCAAAAGCAAGATCAACGCAGTTGTCGTAATAGATGTGCAGTCAATGAGCGAGGTTACCTCACCATCTTATGATCTTGGCGCGACAAAGGACGAGTTGGTAGACAAATGGAAAAAATATTACGGTTAGGATTTTGTCTTTTTCTTTAGTTCGTTGTGTGCAGTCCTTTCTTTTTCCAGAATCTGCTTGAGTACTTCCAATTCATGTTCCGTTGTCTGCAGTCTTTTGTTCACTGTCGCGACAACCTGACTTGCTGACTCGACAATCTGCTTAGAGTCATCTCCAGAATCTTTCCTCTTCTGTGTCTTTAACTCACTAAGCTGTTTCTTCAAAATTTCCAGTTCCTTATCTCTTTGTTCAAATTCTGCGTCAAGATCCTGCTTCTTCTGCATTAACTCTGCAAGCTCTGGCTCAATCTCATTTTTTTGCTGCTTGATCTTTTCTAATTCTTCACTTGCTTGGTCCAACTCCCTTCTGGTTTTTTTCAATTCCATTACTGATTCCTTGATCTCTATGTCAGAGTCCTTGTTTTCATTGAATAGTTTTTTTGCTTCCATTGTTTTTGTAATAACATCATTATACTCCTTTCTTGTCAAATCAAGTTTTTCAGAAATTGAATCAAGCCTAGATGATTTTTCAGATATCTCACTTCGTAAAGCGTTTAGCTCGGTCTCCACCTGCTCTCTTTGAATGTCGTCTGAGCTTTTTATCTCAACTTTTGTGGGAACATCACTTGATACCTCATCCTTAATCTCAAATGATGATTTTTCTTCAGTATTTTTTTCAGATTTACCCTTAATTCTGCTTAACAAACCCATTATTTTTCATTCAAAATACCATTAACCTACTTTAAACTCTTTTTGCCCTTCTCAAAAATCGGATGTAAAACCCTAGTCCGCCAATCATCAGTCCAGATATCAGAGATGTTACACCCAATTCTGGAGTATCTGGGTAGATGTTTGGTGCAAGGAATAGCAATAGTGCGCCAAAAATTATGAAAAAGAACCCGATACTGCGTTTTTTTGGTCTGTTATGTTCACTGTGTGCCATTTTGATTCTAGATGTATGCGCTTAGTTTTTCTGAAACGTTCTTTCTTCCGATGTCAAGTATGAATGGACCAATCTTTGGACCCCTTGTAGTTGAGAGAATGATCTGGTAAAGAACCTTGAAGAAGTCTCGTGGTTCAATTCCACTTCCTTTTGCTATTTGGTATATTGCATTCTGAATGTCCTCAATTTCCTTATCTGCTGATAGCAATGACACTAGTTCTGCCAGTGCCTTTTTTGTAGTGGAGTCAATCTCAATCTCAACTTTTTCAGATATGTCATACTCGTCAGCAAAGTTTCCAGCTAGTGTGATCAGGTTGTCAATTTCTGGACTGGTATCTTTGATGGCGTGATAGTCAATGAGTTTTTTGTTTATCCTGTCGGTTCTTTCCTCTTTGAATATCTTACATAATTCTAAAAGCAGTCTATAGCTGACGTGTGGCTGAATTTGCTTTGGTGGGTTTAGCAGATTTACATATTCATACAGACCCTTTGACTTGATCAGCTTTGCCTCGTTATCTAATTTGATCTTTCCAAAGTAAATTTTTTCCAACTCATCGTATTCGTCCATCAGTGAAGGAATGTCCTCAAATCCCAATTCCCTTGCACCTGTAATTCTTTTGTAAAGTAAGAGAAGAATTGATTTTGTTGTTCCGAACTCTAGCCATTTTTGCGATGTCACAACATTTCCTAGTGACTTTGAGATTTTCTTTCCGCCCTTGTCTAAAAACATCTCATATCTGATATGATGTGGGTGTGGAAAGTTTAGTATCTCATCTGAAACCCAATCATTCACTTTGACCGAGTCCATGATGTCCTTTCCATATGCCTCAAACCTTACATCAAACGCATTCCATCTTGCAGCAAACTCTACCTTCCATGCAAGTTTACCAAGATCTTTTGTAATGTCAGCCTCGCCACTGTGACCACATCCTTTGATTGTTTTTGAGCCTATATCGGCGTCATGGCAGTTGTAGACCACTTTTTTCTCATCAGAAATGTATTCTGTAGCCTCAGCTGTGTATAGACGACTACACTCTGAGCAGACAGGGAAGTATGGTAAGAATTTCTGGTATTTTTCCTGACCGACAAGCTCTTCAATTTTTGCACCAATCTTCTCGCTTTGTGTAAGGATTGTGTGTATTTGGTTCTGTAGAATTCCTTCCTTGTATGTATCTTGGGCTCTTTTGAAAGTGTATTTTATTCCAAGCTTATCAAGACCATCTAACAGTCTACTACTCATGTGCATTCCATATGACTCGTGTTCGCCAGTTGGATCTGGAATGAGTGATACAGGTTTTCCCAAGTGCTCTTCAAGAGAATCTGGAAATCCTTCTGGAATTTTTCTTAATCCGTCCAGATCATCAGAATATGCAATCAATTCAGACTTGTAACCAAAATTTTCAAGTGCCAGCTTTACACCATATGCACGTACAGCGTCGCCAAGGCTTCCGATATGTGGAATGCCTGATGCACCTAGTCCACTTTCAACTCTGATAAGCTCAGTGCTTCGTCCAAGTTGTTTCTCTCTTTCTAGTAATTCTGATGCAAGTTTGTCAATCCATGTTCCCTTTCCGATAATCTTTTGTTCAGACATTTCAGCTCACAACTCTTTTGCCATGTACGGCCCATAAATCTTGTATCCAAGTTTTTGATAATATTCTCTTGTTCCAACAGCACTTATGACAAGAAGTTTCTTAGCAGCAAACTCATTCTTAGAAATCTCTTCAGCTGCTTTCATTAATTTTCTACCTAGTCCCAAATGTTGAAAACTATCTGTTTCATGCGAACCAATTTCTATCGCCTTTCCAAATACATGTAATTCTCGTACTATTGCAGTGTCATGTGTAATTTCTTTTCTATGTGATTTCTGACTTGGCTTTCTTAATCTCAAAAATCCATATGTCAGATCCTCCGAGTCATTGTATGATAAGAAGACTTCACTTCCTTCAGAAGCATCATAATTGATTCTCTCTAACACCAACTCATCATTAAGATTCTTTTTCTTGGCAAGACCTGCTTCCCTACACCTAATACACTTGCACGAAAAACCCTGTTTTTCCAAATTCTTATGCACGATTTGCCTAAGATTTCCCATCTTTGGACCTGCAATGATTTCCATAGGCGTGATTTCTCTCTGTACTCGCATTATTCGCATCCATTTTGGAACCATCTTTTTCACTTCTGTTAAAACATTCAGCATGTCATCGTCAGAGTATGGAATGTATTTTCCATCCTGGTATTCATCATAAAGTGGTGTATCCTTCAAGATCAGTGATGGATATATCTTTAACATGTCAGGCTTAAACCTTGAATCTTCAAATAATGTTTGAAAATCTTTGATGTCATCTGATGGACTCATTGTAGGTAATCCTGGCATCATATGTGCTACAATTTTATATCCTGCATCCTTTGCAATCTGAAATGAATCAATTACGTCGTTAAGGTCATGACCCCTGTTGACAATCTTGTAAACTCTGTCTTGAAGACACTGAACGCCTATTTCTATTCTGGTAGCACCATAATCTAACATCAAATCAACATGTTCCTCTTTACAGTAGTCAGGTTTTGTTTCTATAGTAAATCCTACATTTCGATGTTTTGTAGTTTCATTAGATTTTTTTGCAGTTTCCAAGTTTGGCGAATCAAATCCATTTAGCGCATCATAACTTGATTTTATAAAATTCTCTTGATAGTCTTTTGGCATAAATAGGAATGTTCCACCAACTAGAACCAACTCCAGTTTTGTTGAATCATGACCAAAGGAAACCAACTGTTGAATTTTTTTTGAGATTTGAATTTTAGGATCATATTGATTCTCAATCGCACTGATTGTTATTGGCTCCTTACCAGTATAGCTGTTCGGTGTGTTAAACTCAACCCCACCTGGACAATAACTACATCTACCATGAGGACATGCAAATGGTTTGGGCATAATAGCAACAACTGCTACACCTGATGCGGATTTGACAGGTTTTGTTAACAGAATATTTTGAAGTTTTTTAAACTCTGTTGGATTTGCCATAGACAAAATTTCATTATTTCGAGGAATCCTTTCTAAGGAATATTTTGTACAAACAGCCTTGATTTCGTTTTTGATTTTATTATTTTCTAGATTATCAATATTGAGTAAATTTTGTACAATTTCTTGGCAGGCACGCGTAAAATCATCTGTTTTTTGCATAATCTAACAAATTATTTGTAGAATAAAATGCTTTGAGTTACTTTTTGATTACTTTTTCTAGTAAAAATATAGCAATCTGATATAGAATGCAACCGAAGCAACTACCGTTGTCGCAATCATTATTGGCATACCTTTGATCAAGAATTCTCTGAACATTATTCTAACTCCAAACTTTTCAGCCACTGCTACTGCAACTAGGTTTGCGCTAGCACCAATCAATGTTCCATTTCCTCCAAGATCTGCACCAAATGCAAGTGCATACCATAATGGATTAAAGTCAAACTGTGACAGCGTATTTACAAACATAGGATCTGCTGAAATATTTTCTATTATCGGGATCATTGTTGCAGTGAACGGTATATTATCAACGAATGCAGACGCGAAAGCAGAAGTAAATACTATAGTGAATACACTAGCTCCAAGATTTCCTTGAGTAAGATTTACGGCTTGGTGAGCAAGAACTTCCAATGCCCCTGATGCCTCTACACCGTGAACTATCACAAACAGACCTGAGAAAAATAGCAACGTCGGCCATTCAACATGGTGAAGCGCTTTAAACGGTTGTATACCTGTGACAACAAGAAGTACTGCTGCACCACCTAGTGCAATCACTGCAACTTCTAGATGTAGCATACCATGCAGCATAAACATAATTATTACACCACCAAGAATTATTGCTGATTTTTTGAACAACACCATGTCCTTGATTTCATCTCTCGCATTCAATTTCTGTAACATTTCAAGATTCTCAGGTTTTTGTTTTAGATCTTTCTTAAACATTATTTTGAAAAGCAAAAATGAAAAGAGAAGAGTAATAATTATTTCCGGTGTCATATGCCATGCAAAGTCTATAAATGAAATATTAGCAGCGGAACCAATCATAATGTTTGGTGGGTCACCAATCAGTGTTGTTGCGCCACCAATATTTGACGCAAATATTTCAGCTAGAATCAAAAAGACTGGTTTGATGTTTAGAATTTTTGCAACAGAGATTGTAACTGGAACCATAAGAAGGACCATAGTAACATTGTCCAGAAATGCAGAACCAACTGCAGTAATGACTGAAAGTAAGATTAGTAACTTCCAGATATTTCCACCTGACGCCTTTGCAGCCTTTATGCCGATGTATTGGAATATACCAGTCTCACCAAGTATTCCGACAATTAGCATCATTCCTAACAGTAAGCCTATAGTGTTGAAATCAATCGACCCAATTACAAAATCAACAGTATCATGCGGCTCAAGTACCCCAACCGCAAACAGAACAATTACGATAATTAATGCGCCAACCAAGGCCAGCGAAGTTCGATGGATGATCTCTGTAATCAAAATGACATACATTCCCATCAAAACTGATAATGTGGCCATCATTGCAATTGTCAGTTCTAAACCTATCATGTCTGGGAGTGTGAAAATCATGGCAGTAAGGACAAACGTGCCTGCGAGCGCTATGGCAAGACCCTTCATTGTGAAATGAGATGGAACGTCCACTTCTGCCATATTAAATCCAAGAAAAATGCTATATTTGATGATATCTAGATAATTTTTTTATAAAGTTTAGTCTAATTGATTATGCAATTTTTTTTGAATTTATAAAAACACCGTTCTTTTTACTGACAGAACCAATTTCATAAGTAGTCATTTTGTGTTTTTTGAAAATTTTTCTGATTTTTTTGACCTCGTTTTGTGGTGAAATTAGGCAAAATCCAATTCCCATGTTGAATGTTTTATACATTTCATCACTTTTAACACCACAGTTTTCAATTAATTGCATCAAGGGTGGGCTTTTTGGAAAATTATCCAATTCAAATCCAATCTGTTTTAATCTCAAAAGTTTTGTAAATGAACCACCCGTGATATGCGCTAATCCATGGACTGAACATTTTTCCGCTGCTTCCAGGACAGGCTTCACATAGATCTCAGTTGGTTTTAGTAAAGCATTACCTAGAACACCTACACCCTTCAACTTTTGTTTCAAGGAGTATTTCTTTAACAGCACTTTTCTCGCAAGTGAATATCCATTAGAGTGAAGACCGCTACTTTTTACTCCAATAATAGCGTCATTTGGTTTGATTGAGTTTCCTAATATCATCTGTTTTTTTGATAAGAGACCAACAACCATTCCTGCAAGATCAAATCCAAATCCTTTTCCAGAAATTAAGTCAGGCATAATAGCAGTTTCCCCACCAACAATTGGCATTGATGCTTTTTTTGCACCCTTTACAAGCCCAGATACAATTTGTTTGAAAATGCTTTGATTATTTCTATTAGCAGCAATATAATCTACAAATGAAATTGGTGTTGCCCCAATGCAAATTATATCATTTACATTCATTGCCACACAATCAATTCCGATAGTGTCATATTTTTTCATCATGTTTGCAATGATTACTTTAGTACCAACTCCATCAGTATGTGTTGCTAATAATTTTCCTCCTGGAATTTGTACAATTCCAGCATAATGACCAAATCCATGTGTGATTTTTGCCTGTTTTTGTAATTTATGCGTAGATGTAATTAACTGCCCAATTGCTTTTTGACTTTTCTTAATTTGAGATATGTCAACACCCACTTTTTTGTATGTTATTGTCATATCATCCTCATTACATGTACATATTTGAATCAAGTTTTTTATGCTCAGAATATTGGTCTGAGAGCTCTTTTAGATCATTACCAATCTGTTTTTCTTGCTTCTTTAACTCATCTGTATCTATTTTCATTCCATATGTTTTGTTAATTGCCTCAATTAATGTTACAGAGGCAAGTGAATCAGGTAAACTTTCATTTGCTTTTGCCAAAAGTACAACACCTTTAATTTTTCTTATCAAGCATTCATTTAGTATTCCACCAGAAATTCCAGTGATAAATCCTTGAGGAATCATTTCTATTCCATTGCCTTCCATAATTCTGCATAAATCAGCTTCTGCAGCACAAAATACTTTGTTATCGTGCTTTTTGCTTGCAACTCCATCTAATATCACAATCTCATTTGAGCCATGTCTTTCCGCCCAATCTAAAATTGCAGATGCAATAGTATAGAGTCCTTCTTTGTTAATTATTATTTCACATATTATCGCACAAATACTTCCACTCTTATTTGAATAAAATCTGAAGGGATGACGTAAACGTCCTTGCATGAATACTGTTGATGGAGGAAGATACATAGATCGTAGAAAACCAATTTCTTTCAAATTTAACTCTGAAATAATATGGTTTATTGATATGGGACCAACTAATCCTGCACCAACGAATCCTGCAAAAATTATTGGATTTTTAAACCGTGAATTTTTCAGTTCATGGATCTCAGCTTCTGGAAAACCATTAACCATCATTTGAATGACTTTGTTTTGTTTTATTACTTTATCTCACACTAATTTTATTAGTTTTTTTCTGGTTTAGTAAACAGATTCAGCATTGTTATTCCTTTTTCTGTTATAGAATAAATGACATTTGGACCAACTGATTTTTTTGTGATGAAGTCATATCTAACACACAGATGAAGGTAATTTAGAAATGATCTTTTCATCCTTATGTTTGACTTTGAATATAATTCAGAAAATGTCATGGATCTTGTTCTAATCTGGAATAGTAATTTTAGAAGTGAGAGTGTACTAAAATCTCTAGTTTTTGCCCTTACTGCATCCAAAACCTGTTCATCTTTTTGAATGATAAAATCAGCAAATTGTTCTGCTACTTCCATTGATATGTAGGTTAATCTCGCTCGCATTTACGGTATAGTACGGTACGTTACTTTATTAATCTTGACTCTGGATTTATTGAGCTAACTGATCAGTTTTACTCAACATTTTCATTTCAAATGAAAATGATTCATTTTGGTTGTTAAATTTGTAAATTATGAAAAGGTATCTGGTTTAAACAAGATATCTCTGGATATTCGTTATGGAAATTATTGATGTTATATCAGTAATAGCTGGTTTGATCATATTGTGTATTGGAGGTTATGCAATTGTATCTGGTGGTGTCTCACTTGCAAAGAAACTTCGAATAAGTAGTATGATAATAGGTTTGACAGTAGTTGCTTACGGTACATCGACTCCGGAGTTGGCAGCTGCAATACTAGCCGCATTTAACTCACACACAGAATTGATTTTGGGTAATATAGTTGGAAGTAACATTAGCAACATTGGAATGGTAATTGGAATCTCTGCAATATTTGCTCCGCTTCTAATTAGTAGAATCACTGTCAGAAAATGGATTCCAATAATGATTGGTGTGTCATTGTTAGTTATAGCAATGTCATATGATGGTGAGATTTCACAAGTTGACGGTGTTATATTACTAGTAGCATTAATTGGATTTACCATTTACACGATCAAGACTGTTAGGGGACAAGTAAATAACGAAAATCAAAATATTGAAAGTGAACAAGTTGAGGGAGAATTATTTCTATCAAAGTATAAAATAGAAACATTTCCAAAGGCAATAGCACTAATAATAATTGGTATAATTCTATTATTTATTGGCGGTCACTTTACAGTTGACGGCGCCGTATCAATTGCAGAAAGTTTAGGTCTTTCTCAGTTGGTGATAGGAATTGTAATAGTTGCAATTGGAACATCACTTCCTGAATTGATTACATCAGTTATTGCTATAGCAAAAAAACAAACAGATATCGGTGTAGGCAATATTGTTGGAAGTAACATTTACAACATTCTACTCATATTAGGTGTCTCCTCAACAATTATTGGAATTCCTGTTTCAGTTGATGCATTCTCGAATTATTATATAATGGTGGCATTTAGTCTGGTTTTATTTGTAGGATTCAAAAAATACATTCCACGACCTATTGGAATTGGCCTTGCAGCCGCATTTGTAATATATCTAGGCAGTCTATTTTTGTAAGATAATCATCTTGGATTTTTATATTTGAATTTATTTATCTTGATTAATTCAAAATAAGAACCAAATTTTTCTATATTCTCTATACTATCTAACGCTTCAGTGGTTTCTGGTTCTTTTTCAAATGTTTTTAGAATTTGATATGTAGTATTTCTTTCAGCTGGAATGCGCCCTATATCACGAGCTAAATGTCGAATTTCTTTTGGTTTAAGAAGTTGCCCATACTGTGAACCTGCAGCTGTTGAAATACTTTCATTGATTAATGTGCCACCAAAATCATTAGCTCCCCATTTTAGTAACAACTGGGAAAATTTGTGACCCTCTTTAACCCACGACATTTGTATATTATCAATTACATTGTTTAACATAATTCTTGCAATAGCATGAACTAAAAGAACATCATTTCCACTAGCGCCACTTCTTATACCGTCATGTAATTGATGTTTGTACATTGGTGCTTCGGATGGGATAAAATTAAGTGGTACAAACTCAGTAAATCCACCTGTCTCTTTTTGAATTTCTCTAATCTTTGAAATGTGGTTTACTCTGTCCTCGTTTGTTTCTAAATGTCCAAACATCATAGTTGAAGTGGATTTTATTCCTAGTTTATGAGCAGTTTTAATTATGTTTGTCCAATCATCTACAGTGATTCGTCCAGGTGATATCTTATCTCTTAATTTTTGATTTAAGATCTCAGCAGATGTTCCAGGAATTGTATCAACGCCAGCTTCCTTAAGACGTAACAAGAATTCTTCTGGGGAGACTTCTAATCGTGTTGCACCATAAAGAATTTCCTCAGGTGAAAATCCATGTATGTGGATATTAGGAATTTGATTTTTTATCTCCTTACATATATTTTCATAAAGATGTCCATCCATATCAGGTGGGAGTCCAGCCTGAATGCAAACTTCTGAAGCACCATAATGATATGCCTCTTTAGCCCTTCTTGTTATCTCTTCAATTGGAAGTAGGTATCCTTCCTCCTCTCTAAAATCACGACTAAATGCACAGAATCCACATTGTTTTATGCATACATTAGTGAAATTGATGTTTCTATTTACAACGTATGTAACAGTATTACCAACACGTCTCTTTCTTAGTATATCAGCAACCAAACCAATTAGATGAAAGTCAACTCCTTTAGCATCAAATAATTCTAAAGCATCTTTTGTGGTAATTTCTTTTTCTGAAATGGCTTTATCTAAAATATCAGATATTACAGGATCAGCATACTTTAGAATTGCATCCATTTTTGGCTCTTGAAAACTCATCTCCAATAATCCTCTTTTACATAATTTTCACTGTTAGCAATTAAAGATATTTGTTCAGTTAGTTCATTGTTTACAAGTGGCAAAAATTCTGGGTATACTGGAAATCTTGCTTTTAGTTTAAAGTTGGATTTTTCACAGTTTTTTTCAATATTTTTGATCTCTGGCCATGAAAATTCTGGATTAACATAATCAGATGTAATAGGTGATATTCCACCCCAATCATTTATACCAACTGATAAAAACTCTCGATATGATTTTGAGGAGAGATTTGGTGGAATCTGAATATTTGCATCAGGTATAATTATTCTACACATTGCCACAGCCATTTTAAAATAAAGATCAGATGGAGTCTGATGATTATTCATTCTAGTATCAGGTTTAGGTTGAAAGTTTTGTAAAATTATTTCTTGGATATTACCAAATTTCTTATGAATTTTTTTGATAGCATAAATCGAGTCAATCATCTCCTCTACTGTTTCGCCAATTCCAACTAGAATTCCTGTTGTCATAGGAATTTTTAGTTCACCTGCATGCTTCAAAACACCAAGTCTAGATGTTGGATCTTTGCTTGGTGCACCTTCATGCGGCATTCCTTTTTGTCTCAATCTATTGCTTGAGCTCTCCAGCATCAAGCCCATACTCACATTAGTCTTCTTTAACTCCTTTAACTCATTTTTAGTAAGGTTTCCTGCATTTGTATGAGGGAAAATACCCTCATCAAGAACTAATTCAGAGCAGTGAACTAAGTACTCAGCAGTAGATGAAAAATTATTTTGTTTAAGCCATTTTCTTGCAATCTCATATTTATCCTCAGGTCTCTCACCAGTAACAAATAATGCTTCAGTACAATGATATTTTTTTGCAAGTTTGGCTAATCCAATAACATTCTCTGGATTCATCATAGAAATCTTAGATTCATTAGATTCTGATTTGTATGTACAGTATGAACATGTGTCACGACATAGATTAATAATATTAAAGAATGATTTCTTAGAAAAACTTATGGTACGACCTTTATTTTCATCTCTTAGTTTTTCTGACGTTTTAAAAACTTGTGTAGAAGTATTTTCAAAATTTGAGAATAGATTTAAGGCATCTTTTTCCCCCATCTCGTGACCCTCTAACACTCGATATAGCGGCTCAAGTTCATACACTAATTTACTCAATATGACAAAAACGATTCAGAAGTATATATTTAATTTTGCTGGATATCTAATTTAATGGTCTTTCACCAAGCACCATTGTCGTCTCAAAAATTGTCCCATTTCTATTAATAGTCATAATTAATTCATCACCAACAGATTTCTCTCTTTGTAAATGAATTAAAAGATCTGAGATCTTTCTAACAACTTTATCATCAACCATTATTATTATATCACCATCAGTTGGGAATTCCCTACCGTCAATTTCAATAATATTTTCCTCAGTCACTCCTAGAAGTCCAGCTTCTTCAGCAGGGCTTCCTTCAACCACTGTAACTATAAGAAATCCTTTTGAACTGTCAAGATCTCTAACTTTAGCCAATTCTGGGTCAACATCTGTTCCAGAAATACCCATCCATGGGTGGTGAAATATTCCATCTTCAATTAAAGTGGGAATTACTTTTTTTACTGTATTTGATGGAACTGCAAAACCAATGCCAGTAAACTCACCAGTAGCAGATTGTATTGCAGTATTTATTCCAACAACCTCCCCTTTCATATTTAGTAATGGACCACCTGAATTTCCAGGATTTATTGCAGCATCTGTTTGAATTACATCAGGAATGGAATAACCTGAATCTTGTGGTAGTAATCTCCCTATCTGACTAACAATTCCTGCAGTCATAGATCCTGAAAGACCAAATGGGTTACCTATTGCCGCAATTGGCTCTCCAACTTTTAGTTTTGATGAGTCACCAATTGTTAGTGGGTGTAGGTATGTTGATTCAGGTTCAATTTTTAAAACTGCTAGATCCAAATCAGAATCGGTTCCAATAATTTCAGCAATGTAAGATTCACCGTCTAAAAATGTTATAGTTACTTTTCCTGCAGAATCTACAACGTGATTATTTGTAATTATATAACCATCATTAGTATATACAAAGCCTGAACCCATATTAGACGAATCATTCTGACCATCATCAGATCTTACATTTACTTGAACAACACTAGCTTCAGATCTTTCAAAAATTTCTATCAAAGAAAATTCTGAACTTTTCTTAATAGTTGATACCTCACTCGCTGATTCTTCATCTATTATTACATCATCAGGTATAATTTCACCAATTGTTTCTAAATGGTCTCCATTAGAAACAAACAATTCATCATCAGTAATTTCAGAAGATGTATTTAGTAAAACAAAAATTGCAAAAATAACTGCAACAGTTGCTATTCCACCTCCGATTGCAATTCCAGTATTAGCCATAGCAAAAAACCACTTAAAGTTGGTATAACCTTTACTGATTTTTCATTAACAAATCAAAGGTTGATGTAATTCTGGGAAAATTCTTTAACACTGTATTTTCGTCCTCTCCATGAGACTGCAGATGATTTATTTGCCTGTAATATGCCTGAAAGAAAGCCACAGGCTACAATCAAACCGCCAATTGGTGCAAATAGTGCAAATACAGATTTTAAATTCAAGCCCATTTTTGTCTCCATTATTGCTGCTATGAAAATAGTACATGTTGAAAAAATTGCAGATATTAATAATGGAATAAACGATATACTAGTCTCAACAAAAATTACAGAGTATATCAAAAATGGAATTGGAATGAACAGTATGAATAAAACTGCAAAAAAGACTCCTACCGCATATGATTTATTTTGATGATATAATGGAACCATCAATCTTTGAAGTCCATTCCACATCTCCTTAGGACTTCTGGAATATAACGCATCAAGTAAATGCTCACCTCTTACCATTTTTAGTGCAAATCCTGATTCTTTTGTAATTTTACCTAAAGCACCATCCTCAACAATTTCCTGCTTAACCTTTTCATGTGTTCCAATTTTTTGATAAACATCTTTGTGTATTATGAAAAAACTTCCAAAAAAATATCCTATTCCTTTTTTTGGATTATTAACGTTTAGAGCAGAGTAACGTGAATGTAAAAATGTGGACAGCATTGGAAGGGTAATTTTTGTTATGTTATCAATACAAATGAGTCTAGGAATTACTGTTAGAACATCTAATTTTTCTGATAGCAAATGTGAAACAGCAAGTGATAGAACTTTTTTTGAATATGTTGTGTCAGCATCTGTAAATAATAGTAAATCACCGCTTGCACGTTTGAAACCTTCAATACATGCCCAGTTTTTACCCATCCATCCATCAGGTTTCGGCTCTGCTTTTACAGGAACCACCTTTTCACTGATTTTTGCATATTCTTCTATGATTTTCCATGTATTGTCATCTGACGAATCATCAACTGCCATTATCTCATAATTCGTATAATCTTGATGCACAAATGACTCAAGACATTTTCCAATGAACTTCTCTTCATTTCTGGCAGGTAAAATTATTGAAACCTTTGGGATTTCATCAGATGAATTTTTAAATTTGTCAAGATATGGAGTTTTTGTAAAAGATTTGTACATAGACGAGATGAGAGATAACCAAGCTAGAAAAACTCCAATCAAAATTATTGTAAAAATATAATTAAAGACATCTAACAAAACATCGACCATTTAGTTTTCCACTTCTTTTTTTATTGACTCGAGTGCTTGTTCTGTTCCACTCTGAATGTGTTTTTTTATCATTCCAGTAAACATACCCATCATTCCAGAAAATTTAATGTTCCATACAGCCTCCAATTTGAAACCCTCAGATGTTTGATCAAGACGAATAATTTTCTCACCTTTGATAATGCCCTCTGTGAATTGTGCCACAATCTTTTCTTTGGGATGTAATATAACAGTCTGCATACATTTTTTATCCTTAAACGCAATTGTGATTTCTCGTATTACGGAATTTTTGTCTTTTGAAATATTTCTTATAGACTTTGTTCCCTTCCAAAATTTTGGTTCATTATCTACATCAGAAATAACCTCCCAAATTTTTTCGGAAGTTGAGTTAATTACCACATTTGCTTTTATTTCTACCACGAAAAATCTTTTAGAATCGAAAATATTAGTCTTGATTTAGGAATTCATTTTAAACCGATAATTAGAGTATGTTTATGGATAAAATTTCATACGATGATTTTACAAAGTTGGATCTACGAGTTGCAAAAATTGAGTCAACTGAAAAGATTACAGGTAAAACCAGAATCATCAAGGGTGTTATATCATTAGGGGAAGAAACTAGGGATGTAATAATTGGTGGAGCAGAATTTTATAATCCAGAAGAACTAATTGGGAGATTAGTTATTGTGGTTGCAAATCTAGAACCAAAAAAAATGGCAGGTGTAGAATCAAATGCAATGTTACTGGCTGCGGATGTTGATAATAAACCATTTTGGTTATCAGTTGATGATTCTGTTCCATCAGGTACAAAAATCAAATAACTATCTATTCATACATCATTAGTTTTTTTTCTTCTAATAATGCATGTAGATTATTAACAGATCGATAAACATCTGGTTCTTTTTTTGCACCAGTGCAAACTAACTTTCCAGATGAAAATAATAGAATCACTGTTTTAGGATCAAGCATTCTATGAATCAGTCCAGGAAACTGTTCTGGTTCATACATACTTCTTGGTAATGTACGAGCTGCTTGTTCTAAATGAATTTTACCACCAAGATTGATTGATGCAACAATATTTTGAATTGTTACAACTGCATTTTTCTTAACTTTTACATTACCTTTGCGTAATTTCTCAACAACAGTTTTCACTGCATTTCTAGACATCTGTTCTGATTTAGCACCAGTACATACCATTTTTCCTGACGTGAAAATCAGAGTTGCAGTTTTTGGACTATGTATTCGGAATACCAATCCAGGAAACTGATCAGGATGATATTCAACATCGGGAAATTTTTTTGTAATTTCATTCAAATTCATTTTTTGATCAACAGTGGCTGATGCAACAACATTTTCAATGCTAACAATAGGTTTAGTTTGAGGCAATATGATGTCTCAAAATAATTCACTAATAAAAATACTCATTCATGCCTCAGAACAATATTCCTTAAAATGAATAAAAAAGATACGAATACTTTAATTTAGAAAATTATTGTTTCTGATCATTGGATTTCACGAATTTTGATTTGGGTGAATTTTTTGGAATTGGAGACGATTTCCTATCAGAAATGATGATGCTAGTTTGGATACTTCCGATAATCATTTTTGTCTTGTATGGGCAGCGAATCCAGTTAATGGTATCATCAAATGAAATCAAAAAGGATATTTCAAAATTGGAGGAACTAAAAACCGAATCTAGAAAAAAATTAATTAGTTATATTAAAAATAAACTAAAACCAATAGATGATCCTGTAAAAAAGATCGATAGTTTTCTTGAATATTTTACAATATTACCTGTTGATTTAGATCCTAATGGTATTGTACCAAAGATTAACCATTTGGTACATTCAAGAGAAGATTTTACAAGAATACAAGTAAGATCACTGTTCAGTGAAATATCTGATTTTGAGGTAACTAAAGTCCAAAATCTCTTAGAGATTGTTACATCACTACAAATGTTTCATAAAGTTACTAGACATCTTTACCTCACTGCAAAAAAACAGAAAAATTTTCCACTCATACTTCCATTACAGATGATGATTCCATTCATCATGGAAGAAGCTGATGCGTTACATGATGCCGTAGAATCATTGAGAGATGGACAACCCATTGGTGATGGAATTGGCCCAATGATTGTAGGTGAGATGATGCTTAATACGTCAAAACAAAATGCAGCATTTGAAACAGTTTGGTCAGAAACTGAATTTGATGATAGAAAATTAGTTTTAGTCAAAGCAGAAGGACCAAATTCTACTGTTGGAAGACCAGGTGAAGCAATTGAAAATATTCTTCCTCAAATGAAACCAAATCTAATCATAATGGTTGATGCAGCACTAAAATTAGAGGGGGAAGATTCTGCATCTATTGCTAAAGGTTTTGGTGCAGCAATTGGTGGAATAGGAACTGAGAGATTTAAGATTGAAGAGGTGGCAACAAAAAATAGTATTCCAATATTAGCTATAGTCGTCAAGCAAACCATACATGAAGCAATCACATTGATGTCAGAAGATATAGCAAAACAAGCAGTTGTTGTCAGAAATCAAATTTACGAAATGATAAAAGAGAATTCAAAAATCGGAGAAATTGTTATGATTGTGGGAGTAGGAAATACTTTAGGTGTAGCACAGTGAGAAATTCTAAACGAAGTATAACCACATGTCACACTTGCATTGAATGCCAATCGTGTCATAATATTACAAAAAGGAAATTTGAATCATCTGATTTTGTCTTCAAAAATAGTGGTAAGTGTAGTGATTGTGATGGTGGTTTGCTAATTACAATGATTTTTGGTAACACTATTGAATAGTCGTGATTGTAACACCATTTTGGTTTGGTATGAATGTGTGCTCTGCCTGAGTTACTCTTTTACCATTACCTTCCACAAGAATAGGATATGCATGAACTGCCTTCTTTTTGACAAGAATGTCTAACAAAGCACCAGCCTCTTTAACTTCCCACTTCTCAGTCAACCATCTCAAACAAAATGGCAGCATATTGAAGTTCTGCCAAATATAATCAAGCATTTTATCTGCCTCCGTATCTTTTGTTTTCTTTCTAGATGACAATGCAAAAATATTTTTTATTTTTCCCTCATGTACAAAACCTAATCCCTCATCAGTTGTAACAAATGGTTCACATGCAAATGCCTGATTCTCATCAAAAGTAAACGAACCAATTGACCAAATGTTTGGCACTGATTTACCTGCATGTATTGTGTATTGATCTAATGAATGACCACTCAGATTTGCAATAGGCAGAAATCCCATCTGCTTTATTGTTTTTTCTATAGTTCGTCCAACATCACTAGATTTTACACCAGCTTTCATCATAGACATTGCATTGCTTAATGATAATTCCGCAGTCTGAACCATGCTATCAAATTCTGCATTGTAACAAACGGTAACTGCAGTGTCAGCAATGTGACCATTGATTTGAGCACCAAGATCAATCTTTACTAAATCATCATCTTTTATGGTAAGTGGATCATTTGGTTCTGCAGTATAATGTGCCGCAATCTCATTAATACTTGTGTTGACAGGAAAGGCACATTTTGCTCCACGCCTTTTTATTTCACTTTCAACATGCTCACATATTTCAAAAACTGTTTTTCCCACCCAATCTGTTTTTCTGACATTCTCTCTAACTTCACCTGCAATTTTCCCTGCTTGAATATAATCATCAAATTCCATGGGCTTCCTCTGATTAACTCATTTAAAATCTATTGTCTTAAATTGGGCTATTGTTTTTGTTCGCTGGGAGCGTGGTCTAGCTTGGTATGATTCTGCGTTTGGGACGCAGAGGTCGCGCGTTCAAATCTCGCCGCTCCCATTTAATTTTAATATTACAAAGATTTCTATCAGTTGCCAGACAATGAAGAAGAGTTAGAGTGATGACTTTAGTATGAAGTAATCTTATTGGCTCTGAGTCTTGGCATAACTTTTTAATCAATTCAATTAGATTAATCATGAATTGAGTTTTGAAAGACGGGAGATACTTCTAATTGCTGGAATTTTGTTTTTTTTGATTGGTTTGATTGGAGTTGGGTTACAACCAATTTATGCAATTATCATCTCTATTACAATTTACGTTGGAATCAAAGTTATTGTTGGTCGTAAGAAAAAAATGATTGCCAAAGCTGTTGGTGAAGGTATATGCATAAAATGTGGAGAGAAGGTTATTAACAAAAAATGTCCAATCTGTGATGCCAAAAAAACTCAAAATTAGACGAATTCTACGTCTTCCTTATAGAATATGAGATGTAATTCCAATTATTGAGGCTGGGTGCATATACGACTTTGACTAAGAGATCAACTTTTTCTTTATTAGAATCTATTATTGCTAATTTAAGGAAATATGATGTAAAATGCAGTTGAAAAATCCATTAGTATTTGGCCTATTAGGAATTTTACTTGTTGGAGGCTCAATCATACCTGCAATGAGTCAAACCACATCTGAAGAAGATGTAGAACCTTCATTAGAAGTGAGTTTTGATAAGTCCGTCTATCATCTAAACACACCACTGACAATAACAGGTAAAATTATAGGATTTACAGCGAATAGTCAAGTTGGTAGTGTCGGTAGTGGAATACATGATCGGGTTGAAGTTAATTTTCTAAATGCACACGGTAAATTTGTTGGAGCAACAGGATACGAACATACCAGTGAAAGTATACCATTATCATACAAAATTTTCTTAGACGAAGATGGTAATTTTGAAAAGACTGTTGTTTTGAATTCAGTTCTATTTGAACTTGGAACTTACAAGGCTAAAGTCACCGCATATCAAGATAAGCAGATAATTGAAACATATGAATTTGATATTACACCTGAAGATGTTATTGAAGAAGAAGAGTCAGTTAAAGAAGATAGAATTACGATTGAATTATGTAAGAGCACAAGGGCAGATCCTCTTACAAGGACTGTCATAGAAGATTTGATGCATGATAGAAACGTAGAATGTTCTGGTGATAATAACTTTGAAACAGGCGATAATTTAATTGTCAAAGGTAAGCTTAATCGTGATGACACATGGCATCATACATTAGGAATTCCAATTTATGTAACAATTCCATATCCTAAAGCCCTTGTATTTGAAACATCAGGGCAATATGAAACAACAACAGGAACTCCTGTACTTGATAGACAAACAACACTTCTTCGTAATTTGGGTTTTAGTGCTTTACCTGACGAGGAAGGTAATTTTAGTGGCATTTTCGAAATACGTCCACAGGTCTTTATAACAGGCTCATATGCAATTCATGCTACATATGTTGGTAACGTAGCAGAGACAACTGCATACATAACTGATTATTCCGCTGTTCAGACAAAACCTGAATTTACTGTAACAACTGACAAGTCTGAATATCTACCTGGCGAAATAGTTAAAATTTCAGGACAAATAAAAAATGTGTATTATTTTGATTCTGTGCGAATAGTAGTCAACATACCTGTATCTTCAGGATATAATTGTGCAGACATGGACTGCGTTGTTGAAAAAAGTGAAATCATGGTCACTCCTGAACAAGGTCAAACCACTCATACCTTTTCGTGGGACTATCAATTGCCTTCAAACTTAGCATCTATTGGAGAATACAAAATAAGAGCTGGGTCAGCTATTGGTGAGGCTGAAGCATTATTCATAGTAGTAGAAGATATCTTAGTCGGTGAAACCTCACCAACATCATCTTTACCAAAAAAGATTATAGAGAAATTTAACAGAATCGCCGATTCTGATATTTTAATCTCCTTGGGTCAAAAGAATGTAGAAGATTCTGAATTATTACCACGCGTAATACAGGGTTCATTATTCACTTCTGCACGCGGTCAAGAAGCAGATGTAAATATTCAAGTATCTACACCTACTGGAGTTTGTGTAGTAGGTCAAAGTAATTCATGTTTGGTAAATGACTCAACACGAAAACCGGGTCAAATTTATGAAATAGTTACAATTGATGATACAAATTATAAAATCAGATATTCTGGAGCAGATGTTAGATTAGAAAAATTCTCCATTTTACCTGAATTGGATGCAACGCAAATTGACATAAAAGATTGGAATGTTCAAGTAATAAAAGATGACCAGCCATCAAGATTCTATTACAAAATCTCATACGTCAATTTAGAATAAGCAATATAGACCAAAACATCAGTCAAAATATGAAAATTAATGTCTTGATGTTTAATCAGGATGACCCTAAGAAGTGTACTGCTGCAAAATTAGTTCGATTGGGATTAGCTAAAAAAATTACAAGCAGTCGTTCAAAAACAATGATTCTACACCCATTTTCACCTAACACACTACTGAACAAAGAAAAAACTTTCATACATTCCATTACAGGTATTGATTGTTCATGGAATAAGGCTGAAAAAATGTTTGAAGACAAGTTTAATGGAATTCCAAGAAAATTACCACCATTACTAGCAGGTAATCCAGTGAATTATTCTAAACTGAACAAATTAACAACCGTTGAAGCATTAGCATCTGCAGTGTTCATATTGGGTTATGACGAATTGTGTTCCAACTTGCTTCTCAAATTCAATTGGGGTCATACTTTTTTGGAATTAAATGAGAACCTCCTAAAAGACTATCAAAAGGCAGAATCAGAAGATGAAATACATTCTATAATCAAGGAGTATGGTTATAATTATAATTGATTTTTAGAAATGAAAATAATGGATAAAACTTCACAATTATTTGATAATTGGGCAAAGTCAGGTAGATCTGAACAGATGGAAATTGGTCATGGAACAAGCGTAGATAAACTTCTAGATAAAATCACTTTTGAAAAACCATTTACATTCTTAGATATTGGATGTGGAAATGGTTGGGTAGTAAGAAAAATTGCAGAAAAGTCAAATTGCAAAAAGGCTGTTGGTATAGACAAAAGTAAAATCATGATACAAAAGGCAAAAACAAAAAAGATCACAAACAAGGAGCATTATTTTCAAACGGAACTGGAATCATGGGTGTATAAGGATAAGTTTGATGTTATTTTTTCAATGGAATCATTATATTATTCAGTTCCAATGGAGCATGCATTAAAAAATGTGTTTAGATTGTTAAAAAGAAATGGTGTGTTTTATTGTGGAACTGATTTTTATAAAGATAATAAACTTACAACACGTTGGATTAAAGACATGAATGTTCCAATGGATCTTCGTTCTGAAAAAGAATGGAAAAAAATGTTTAGAGATGTTGGATTTGAAACCAAGGCAAAACACATACTAGATCCAAAAAATAAGGCAAAGTGGAAGCAAGAATACGGCACGTTATTTGTTATAGGTAAGAAATTATAATTTTTTTGTCATCTTTTTCTTCAATACAAAAATCGCCATAGCAATTATAGAAAGAATTACCATTACGACAAGTATGGCATTATCATCATTTTTTTCATTCACAGGATTCTTAGAGATTATAGATTCAGGTAATGATGAGCCTGATTCGGTTACTAGAAAACTTGTTGAAAATTCATATGGTCTTAGCACATCATCAGATGCAGCAAAAATTTTCAGTGTATTTGGACCTGATGGTAAACTTTCCACATCTTTGTTTTCCAGCACGACTGTGGAGAGATCATTGCTTACAGGTAGAACTCCAGATCTGATAATTTTACCTTCTGAGTTAGAAAGAAAGTAATGTATTTCAGATGCATTTTGTGTTTTGACAGGAATACTCAACTTTGCGTCTTTCTCAACTAATTCACCAATCTCTACAGATTCAATAATAGGAAATTTTGCATTCTCAAATCTTTTCCATTCTCCTTGCATCAAAGGATAATCCTCAGAATCAAATGATTTGATTGAAATGGTTCTTGAGTCAGGGGAATAACCTTGTAGATAAAACGGTCCATTACTAATAACCGCATGTTCATATTTTTCTATCCAATCTATCGATGACTGATATCTAGAATGAGAATCTGAGAATTGTTCGAATTGTAATAATGCATCTGGAATATGCTTTTCTGATTTAAAATCTTGTAGCTGATTTTGGACTAATCTAGCATCATTTGGTATTATCAATGATAACCAGTTAACATTCTTACTAATTGATTCTGAGCGAGAAAAGGAAGATTTACCATCAGTTACTATTTTCTCCATTGATGCCATAATTTCCCATGGCATACTACTCCATGGACTTGACCATGCTGCAATTTCTCCTTGATCAAAATGCCAATAATTAGTGTAAACTTCAATCGTATGATCAGTAATAGGTCTGATTCCAACTAGTGTCTTTGCATTTTGTGCTGCTTGAGGTGAATAATCAGAGTCAAATGTTTTATCATTCTCACCTTTTTCAGAACCCCATTCCAACAAAAAATATGTGGAGTAGATTATATCATTCATATCCATCATCTGACCGTTGTGCCATTTACCGAGTTTTAGATCAAATGTTACTTTACTAGTGGCAAAAATTTCTGGACCAACTTCTTTCCATTTTTTTGATTCTATATCCCAGATGATAGTATCTGATGGTACAGTAACAACTGAATCAGGACCATTAGTATCAACTTGCCAGTTTGTTCTGATAGGTAATGCTTTTCCACTAAATGGGTGTCCAGTGAGACTTGGATCAAATAGAGTAAACCATATTTGAGTGCTGTATGTATCTGTTAATCCTGCAACTGGGTTCCATGAACCCTGATAGATTTGTTTTACGCCAACAGTGAGAGTGTCATCTACAGTTTGTATGTTAATTGGGGTGAATCTGCTTGGCACACCAGCACCTAACGCATTAATTATTCCAGAAATATTCTCATTTGCAACATATTGGTCAACCTTACTTGCAAGAAAAATTCTCACTGATTCATTTACGCCTTCTTTTGTAGCCTCTTTAATCAGTGATATGCGTTCTTGTGAGGTTGTAAATTCACTGGAATAAATTTTCTGTGTAATATGATCAAGAGAGTCATTTTGATAATTCCAGTAAGATGGATTATTGTTTCCAGGCATATTTGAAAACCATGGTGAATACATCTGTGCTAGTGCCACTGAATCATATCTAGAAAATCCTGAACTACCCCATCCTTCTGTATAAAGATGCCATTTCTGTTCTGCTGGATTTGAACCATACACTAAGACAAAGGCTTTGTTCAAATCCCCGAATTCTTTCTTTACAACAAAACCAATAGATTCCAATTTAGATGATAAAACCTCACCAATAGCCTTTCTAGCAGGGTCATCACTTCTAATAAAAAATATAATTTCAATTGGTTTATCTTCATAATGCCATATACCATTAACTTTGTGAGCTCCTCGGTCTTCTAGATTTTCTATAATTATCTGATTGGCGAGACTTGGGTTGTATCTAAATTGAAATGACTCTAATACATCAATAATTCCTAGATAATCAGCAGAAAAAGATCCATAGTTTGAGATCATTGGAGAGCCATAACCACCAAGTAATTCATTTACAATTAGATTCCTATCGACAAGAAAATTTAATGCATGTCTAACCTCTCGTATGGAAAATGGATTGAAATCACCAGCATCGGTTGGATTTGTAAGTATACTAAAGTAACCTCCAGTTGATTCAAAAACTTGAAGACCCTCACGCGAATCTAAATCCTTTAATCGATCTGATGAAACTCTATAATAATACAAATCAAGATTTCCATTTCTTACTTCTTCAAGTGCTGTATTTTCGTCAAGATATTGTACAAATCTTATTTCATCTAGAAAGGTTCCTTTCTCAGCAAATGCATATGGAAATAATGAAAATAAAAGAAAACATGCTAGAAAAATTTTGATTTTTTTCAATTGTTACATAAATGGTTAACAAATGGTAAATTTTAGGTTTTTAATACACATTTCAACCAAGACCGTGTATTGCATCACAAGTTGATCTCTAAAGGCATAAGTGGAATAATCCCAGATGGTATTTCCGAACTGGATTTTTCAGTTGTTTCAGAGATTGATGAGATTTCAGCGAAGGAATTACTTAACCTATTCGTTAAAAATGGAATAGGTAGTTATGATTCGAATATAGTATATTTTCAAGAAAATGATAAGATCCATGCAGCAATCTTTGCAATTTCAAACGGTGCATCAATTGAAGATGTATCAGAATTTCTCAATTGGAGAGATTTTGAGGTACTAGTTGGTAGGATACTAGAAGAAAATGAATTTGAAGTTACAAAAAATTTGATTCTGACTAAACCACGAATGGAGATTGATGTTATTGGAATTAAACTTGGAATTGCGGTGTTAATTGATTGTAAACATTGGAAGAAGATGACCCAGTCAGCATTGAATGATATAGTCGATAAGCAAATAGAGCGAGTAAAGAATTATGTAGAAAAAATAGAGACAGATCTTGCAATTCCTGTAATTGTTACACTACACCAAGAACAGGTAAGTTTTGTTAAGAAAGTACCAGTAGTTCCAATCACACATGTATCTTCATTTTTAGACGAATTATATGGAAACTTGGATAAAATGAAAACTATAGAAAGATAGATAATGCAAAGAGTCCTGCATCAGCAAGCAAGAAAACCTTTGTTATATTCATAGATTTATTCATGCACTTAAGATAGTCAGCATAGATATCAGAACCCATCACCTTAACTTTAGACTGGTTTTCTAAAACTTCAAAACTACATTCATTCATTTGTTTTTCTGCTTTTTGTGCTAATTCTAAATACCAGTTTGCAAGTTGTGTTGGTTTTGTTATCATGCCTAATTGGAAATAACCATTTTTGTTTCTTGCACCATCAGCAGTAAAATGTGTGTCAGATGTACATATCTCAATTAATTCATATCCAACATTGGCAAAATGTTTTACAATTTGTTCTCTAACTCCATTTTCCATATTATTTGCATCAGCCCACCCCACAAAGTATTTTTTCTCATTTATCTCTAAACATAAAATTGCAATTCCTCCCATGGCAATGTCTGCCTTTTTTATGTTCATACCATTTGAATTCTGGTAGCCAAACTTGAACGGGTAACTTTGTTTTGTTTTTAATGTATCTAAAGTTGATTTTGCTGCAATTAACAAATCCTCAGAATCTTCTTTAGAGATTTCTTCCCCCATCGCATTATGTGTATCTACAATCATAACTTGCTCAAAATTTCTATTTTTTGCAAATTGTTCAATTTGAGTTCTAATATCCATTGTCAAATCTTCCATTCCATGTGGTGACAGAGATAAAAACAACAATGCAGTCTTGTCAAATAACAATCCTCCAGCTCTTGCATTGTTAATTTGCACACTAACTGGTTCTGTACATCCAACCCCATTTCTTAGAATCTGACTTTCCGATATACTGGTGAGATAATTTTTTACCTCTTCTTGACTTGGGAGATTAAGATCATGATTAGAAATACTATGCATTACCATAGCTGTTGAATCCATATTTTTGTAAATTAGGTATGGAATATTACTTCCTCCAACTGGATGAAATGGTCCTGGATGAATATCTGGTAGAACCATGCTGAAGTTAATTTGCTTATCAGATGACTGGAACTTAATTTGAGTGGTTGACACAGTTGAAGGTTTTGCTTTACGTTCAATGATTTGCTCCATTTCTCTTGGATCATTTTTTGATGCGGATGTTACATATGCTTGAATTAATTCATGTGTACTATCAACAGCAGGCCTACCTGCTCTATCTGTAAAATAACTCCAACCAGTTGCAAGTCCTAAAAATATGGAACCAAATATCAATGCCATTGGATTAGTTAGGGAATCAATCCACATTGTATGAGGAATTAAAACAAGATACATTGCGATAGGCTGAATGAATGCAACTGCCCATGCTTTTTTTAAATTTGCACCTAGAATAGTTGTGAATATTCCAATTCTAAAACTAGTAAAAACAAACATTCCTATTGTAACATAAAATAAATCAAGGTTGTCTTTGGCAAATAGCATCATAGCGCCAAATCCAATAAGTGTACTTACAAAAAATAAACCATTACCAAATAATGAGACATGTAATGATTTTGAGTATTCCTTATGCCTAGAAAATGTAATGTCTAAAAATTGTGTTCCTACAAGTACTACAACAACGCCAAGTACAGGAAAAATAATATCAGTCATCTCTAGATATGTTAATGAAACAAATGCTGCCATTATTCCTGCAACAACAACTGAAATCACCAATGAGATGTAATGCGATGATGGGTTAAGCAGTGTTAATGAGTACCGCTTCTGAATTTTACTAACATCATCTTGTTCAGACATGGAGATCAGGGTATGAACAGTTTTTCCATTGCCCAAGAAACAATGACTAAACTAATTGGAACAAGAACAACAATTTTTGGTGAAACTTTGACACCTTTAGTTTCATCCTCAAAAAATCTTAAAAGACCAGCACTAGATGCAGGCAATGGATTACTTTTATTTTTATCAGCCAATGAGACGACAGAAGAAATTTACCATAAAAACTTTTTGACTAGTTTTTCATCTTTTTGATTATTTCCACTAGTGAATTTATCGATCTTAGTAGTAATTCCTGTTTTTCATGATTAGTTTCATCCGATAACTCATCTGTCAATTTTGCGAGTTTTTCTTCTAATTTGATTAAGGGGCTAGAATCACTTTTTGAATTCTTTTCATCTTCAACAACATCCAATCTTTTTTCAGGCTGTTTCCCACAATTCACACATAATGCATTTCCATCTTTCATCACACGCACTCCCTTACAATAAGGACAAGGCTCGCTTAACAGCGTAGCACCATTTAGTAGCATGTTAACAGCTTTTTTAGTTAATTCATCAGGCATATGTACACATCTTGTATAGGTAAAAAATTTGTCATTATTATTTCATTAAGGCTTAATAGTATGTGCACACAAAATATTTCAAACTAATGGCAGTAATTTGTAAGACATGTGGTCTCCCTGACGATTTATGTGCCTGTGGTGATTTAGATAAAGATGCAAACCATATTATCATTAGATTAGAAACTCGACGTTTTAAAAAGAAAGGAACAATGATTGATGGTCTTGATCCAAAAATCAATAACCTTGAAAGTATAGCAAAAGAATTGAAAAGTAAGTATGCATGTGGTGGAACTGCTAAAGAAGGTTATATTTTCTTACAAGGAGACCACCGTGATACAATAAAGGATACTTTAGTCAATCTTGGTTTTGACGAAGATACAATAGAACTTCATTAGAATTATCGTGTCTAAGTTAAATCGAATCCTACATGGAATTGGAATACCATTATCAGCGTTAACCTCAGTGATTTTTGGAATGATGATTTTATCATTCCCACTAGGAACTTACACTGTCTTTAATTCTGATATAGGAGATGATATTGATTATAGTTTTCCTCTAGATAGACTAGATGTATTTGTAGCAGGTATCAATCTAGGAATTCCAATTGAATTTGAAATTGGAGATATGTTCATAATATTTTGGAGTGTGTTTCTCATACTTTTTGTTATTACATTTCTTGGTCCAAAAAACAATTTCCTGAAATCTGTAAGCCATCTTCTAACACAAGAAAAAACAGAATCTGACGATAATTATCTTATTAACATCATAAAATGGTTCTCAATAATAGTTGTAGTATCTGGTGTGATTAGTTTTATCCAGGAAAGTTTTGGTGTGAGTACACTTCCTCCAGAGTATACTAATGATTTGACATTATTTTTGGCAATTACAATTTCACCTATTACTGAAGAGTTGGGATTCCGTGTAATGCTTATTGGCATTCCACTTTTTTTGATGTTTGCACATAAATCATCCATTGGGTTTTTTTTCAAAGCAGTTTGGCATCCATACAAGAATCTCCACATAACGAAATACAGCCGTGTAATAGGCATAATTATCGCTGTTGGAATTTTTTTCGGGCTTGCACATATTATTACAGGTGAACCCTGGAGTGAGGGAAAATTTGCGCAAGCGGCAATTAGTGGAATTATTATCGGATGGGTTTACTATAGATATGGACTAATATGCGCAATACTTGTTCATTGGGCAACAAATTATTTCATTTATTCATACATATTTTTTATCTCAGATCTGAATCAGATTTCACTACAAAATGCAGTTACACACTCTATGATTGGAACACTTGAAATAATTCTTGTATTAACTGGAATAATCTCTATTTCCATGCTACTGATAAATTATTTTAATAAAAAGAATCAGAGAGAATTAAGTGCATGAGTCTAATTACTGAAAATCTCTCTCATTTTATTACAAAATATGGGTTTAGTATTTTGTTTGATTACATAGTCAACATCCAAAATACTATCCACGTCTATCATAATTCTATGAATGAGTCCTAGCGAATACTGTATTTTAGCTGTTTTAAGCGGTTCAAATTGGAATCGATAACTTCCTTCATCATATCGTGTTTTCAGGTCAAGTTTAGGTTTTCTTACTAATGCATTTGTACCATCAAAATGTCGTGATGGTACAATTATTGCATTTTTTGTGTTTTGATAAAAACCAAACAGATTATTCAAATCTTCAGCAGATATTAGAGGAATATCCTGTGGTAATACAATCGAGCATTGATAATCATTTTCTATTAGATACGTATTTGCTAATGTGACTGCATCATTTACTCCAGATTCCTTTTCATCAATAATTTCAATACAGTCAAATCTCTTCCCAATTTTAAACGCAGACTCATCTTTTGATACTAACAATATGTCATCTATTGATTTTGTTTCAGAAATTACTTGTAGGATTTCTTTTAGCATTATTTCACAGAAAGCTTCTACCTTTGATTCTGGTAAGTTTAATCTTGACTTAGATTTAGAAAAAGATTTGACTGGAATAATTACTGATGTTTTCAAATTACCCTTTTACTTGTTTTAAAATGAATGCTGCAAGTGTTTCTTCACTTTGTTTATTTTGCATTTTTATCTTCGTATCAAATACTTTAAGGTCTAGACTTTCAATTTTTTTTGCTTGTGCCTTATCTTTAGTGTCAATGACTATCTTTGAACACACATCTGCATACATTTGTGCAACTCCAAAGGCACTAACCTCGATACCTGCAGCCTTCATGTAATCACCTGCAGGCCCACTTATTGCCTTATCACCAATAATAGGACAGATTGCTACAACTTTTCTTTTGTTTTTGCTAAGCTCTTTTCTAATACCTTTGATATTTATCATTGGTCCAATACTTGTTAGAGGATTTCCAGGTGCAATAATAACTAACTCTGAATCTTGTATCGCATTAACTGCAGATGGAAGTGGTCTTGCCTTGTCAGCACCAATATATTGAATTCCTTCAATTTCTCCTTTACCCCTATGCTTTACCCAAAATTCTTGTAAGTGAAGATCCTCACCGTTTGATGTAATTCTTGTTTCTAGTGTATTGTCAGTAATTGGTAAAACTCTGGTTTCAATTGCAAGTTTTTCACACATCCATTGTGTAATATCTGAAAGATTTTTTCCGTTCTTAAGCATATTTGTCCTAATCAGATGTGTTGCTGCATCTCTGTCTCCAACTCTAAACCAACTTTCTTCACCAAGAATTTCCATCTGTCTTAGAAATCCGAAAGTGTCTTTTTTAACACCCCATCCTCGTTCATAGTCTAATAGATCTGCAAGACCATAAAGAATCGTATCAATATCTGGGCATATGTATAATCCGTATAACCAATAGTTATCTCCAACGTTACTTATGACAGTAACATCATTGGTTTGTGATGTAATACCTCTGACAAGCTTCACAGATCCTGTACCACCAGCTAAAATTGTAATCATAACTATCTAATCAGATTGCTCAAAACATTGACTACATATTACTTTTTCAAATTCTACCTATTTGGCATAAAATTTTTCAAAATATGAAACGTTATTATAGTATAATGCAAAAATTCGTTCGTGTTTCGTGTAGCAATTTTAACAGTTTCGCTAGCTGCAATAATGCTTTGCGGATTGATAACTCCTGTTGATGCTGCACAAATGACATTTAGAACATTTTCACAATCAGGAGTTGTCGAAGAAGTAGAAATTAAATTCCAAAGATCAGTAATCCTCAACTATGATGATGGTGGGCAATTGGCTGATCAACTTAGAGGTCTAAAAGTAACCAAAACATTTTCTGCAGATTCCAGTGATCCTGGAGTAAATGAGCTTCGTGATAGGATGAATTATTTCGTGAAAAATGTTGCACATAGTGATGCGGCAATCACTGATGTAACAATTGATTATGATACAACACTTACTGGTCGTGGACTAAATACATCAATTGATTACAAAGTTATTGTTACGTTATCAATTACGAATCATATAATTCGAGACTTTTCGGGAAGTAGTGCAGGATTAATTGACATGGACTGGAGAGGAGTCACTATCGATGGACCCGTTGTAATTAATGTGAACGGAGTTGATAATGAAATTAATCTTCCAATCTCATTTATTGCTAATGCTGCACCAGCATTATACACTTCAGTGCAAGGAACTGAGGCTGAAGCAATTCTAAATACACCACTCATGGATGCAAGTGGAATCAAGGCTCAACCACTTGGTAACTGGCACTTTTTGTTTGACCCAACAGGAATCAATGTTGACGCTTCACAATTTGGAATGTCAGAAGAGCTCGCAGGACTTGTATGGTCTTCATACACAATGGGTGAAAGTAGTTTGAGAGAAGGAATTCAAACTGAGAAAGAACAAACAACAACGTTTACTACCGATAAAACTTATGATCTTAGAACAATAGAATCTGCAGATGCAGCAAACGTTTTCGTTGCAGGATTTGCAAACGTTGATGTATTATCAGATAGTGAAGTATTTGGTTTTAGCCCAACAGCACCAGAAGGATATGCAACAACATCAACTGGTGGATTCCCAATGATGATTATCTATGGAATGGCTGGCATGGCAGCAGTTGTAGGCGGTATGGTGTTTATCATTAGTGAAAAGAAACGAAAGAAAGACTTAGGAAATGTTCAACAAACAGGTATTGATCCTTCACAATTAGTTGGTGCTGCTACAAGTACTGGTTCTGGTGGTTACAAAACTAACCGAGGTGAGGCACATCTAAAATCTGATGAATACTCACAACATAGAAGTGTTTATGATAGTCCTCAAGTTGAAGAAAAAACTGCACCAGCAGAAGAGAAAAAAGAATCAACTAAAGGTTCCATGCCAAAAGGCTGGAAACCAGAATAATAGTGTGTGCTGGCCGTAACCCTCTTTCTGTTTTAGACGATATTTCGCTTTGCAGCCTACCTGAACCAGATGCAGAATTCTATAGTTCTGTTTGGCTTTGCTCCTTGTGGGACAGATTTTCCATTCCTTCATTGGAAACCTCAGATTGTGTCATCATCGTACACTCCAAATTGGATTTTTTTCTATACTGTTGCCAGTCATCTCTGACTGCCTATCACCGGGCCACAATTTCTGCATGGAGAGAGGAGTTTCCTCTGCCGTAGCAGCATTCGTCCACCAGCTCACACTTGTGAAAAACAGATGTTTTTTAATTATTTCAATCTACCTATTCAATCTAGTTTTGCATCAAAGAATCTTTCATCATACTTTCCTTTTCTGTTCTTGACTTTAGACGAATAGAAAACCTGCATGATTGTCATATACAGTCTATAGACCAGCTTGACTTCTCTAAGTCTTGGTAGAATTACATTGAAGAATGAACGTGCATGAATTCCTGAGAACCTATGATTTCTAATAACTATGACTGACTTATTTGTGCTATCTACAATTTGTAGAGTTTTTGGACTAAACGCAGATTCTGATTGATTACCAGCACCAAGTATTATCATTCCAGAATCATCTTTTTTGAAATTTCTTAATAGTTCTTGGATTATATTTCCACCCGAATAGACTTTTTCAAACTGTATTTTTTTTAGCCCTATATCGAATATTTTTTCATTAATCCTATTTACAATTTGTAATTCATCGTCTGGTTCTTCTACAACACCTCTAACGGTTCTAATTTTAGAACTGTTTGTAATGCTTAGTGCATGGCCTATTTCTAATCCAAGATCACTATGTCTACCTTTATCATACGAGATAATCATTTGCGAAAGATCACGTTCAAAGTTTCTCCTTAGTCTTAAACCAATGATATCACAAGTAGTTAATGAAAGAAGTTTTCGGTTGTTCCTAAGAAACGAAAAATCAATCAGCATAGTATTGATATCTTGTTCTTCTGCAGTTGATAGTATTGCTTCAGTAGGATCATGAGCCAATCTCACAAGATATCTGTTCCGCAACGAACCTGAAATAGATTTTTTGAACTCTTCAATTGCTTTTAATCCATTATCACCAAATCCATGTGTCAAAGACAGCGGTGTCTGACGTGGAACGTTTACAATATTCAAAATAGTAATTTCTGCATTTTTCGCATCTGCAATAGATTTAGCAATTTTATAAAATTTTATTGCGGTTCGTTTATCGAAAACAACCATAATTCTGTATTCTTTTCGTAGTTTTGGTCCTTGTGTAAAGACTAGTGGAGCGTTATGCTCAATCTCTTTTTTTGACGTGTAAAATTTGTATATTATGAATCCAATTATAATCCAGACGCCTGCAATAATCCAACTTTCTGGATGTGTAATCAGGAGATAGATTGACAAGCCCATAGCAGTGATAATGCCAATTATAGGGACTGCAGGAAAGAATGGGGTTTTGAATCCATAGTCAACAGTTTTTTCATAAAGTCTGCGAATTGTAATTGATGCTAGATTAACCTGGGTAAACAAGAAGAGGAACATTATGCTTGCAGCAAGTGCAATGGCTGTCAAGTCTAGTGATAGGGCTATCACCATCATGATTATGCCTGAAATTATCGTTGCGACAAAAGGTGTGTGATATTTTGGATGAATCTTGCTGAACATGTGTGGAAGATTATACTGTGTTCCCATGGCAAAAGAGACTCTGCTTGCAGCAAATGTTGTGGCATTAAGTGCTGAAAGTGTTGATACCAGACCACCAGCCAGAACTATCAGTGCCCCAAATGGCATAAATCTCTCTGCAGCCTCGATTATTCCAAGCTCACCAAAACCTCCAATAAAACTCCACGCCGGCATTCCAATATCATCTGGATTAAGACCTCCAATGAAGACAAACGTAAACACCACATACAGCGTAACTACAATGGCAAGTGACAGTAGAATTGCACGTGGAATGTTTCGCTTTGGATTTTTAATTTCGTCACCCGCCTGTGAGATTATCTCATATCCCTCAAATGCAATGAATGTTAATCCCATTGCAAGTGCAATTCCAGTAATTCCCAGTGGCATAAAGTCTGTAAAATTTTCTGACCAGTTTGGATTTGCAAATGCCATTGCACCAACTGCAGCTGCAACAAGTACTCCAATTATTGCAAGTTGTGTGAATGTTATTGCATTTCCTACTTTACCAGTATCTGACGATCCTCTGATATTAACAAATGTAAAAATGATAATTGCTATAGCTGCAAACAGCTTGTCTATCGGGAATCCAAAATCATCTCCAATGACACCTGATGCCTGTAGAAGATAACCAAAGAATGATCCAAACGCAACTGCATAAAGACTTCCTGCAATAGTATGGCCAAACCATGCCATCCACCCACTAATATATGCATTAGGTCTTGGCAGTCCTTGCTTTACCCATCTGTATCCTCCACCAGTAGCAGGAAACGCAGAACCCAACTCAGCATAGGTCAGTGCAGTGAACACGGTAATCACACCATTAAGCAAGAATGCAATCATCAGGGCAGCCCCGGCTTGTGCCATTCCAGGACCAACTAGAACAAAGATTGCACCACCAATCATTGATGCAATACCAATCATTACAGCATCTTTTAGTGAGAGGCTTCGTACAAGCCCTGAACTTGATTTTTCCACTTCCATGTCGTCCCGACTGAAATATGCTAGATTATTAACGTATTCTATTTGTTAGATGCGAATAGATTGGTGAATTAGGTTCCTTTTACTATGCTGAAAAGCTGCCTCACTGCAAGTTTTGGGTGATGTGTTGCAAGGCGCACGATCTTTGATATACCAAAATCTGCCCGAATGAAATCCAAAAACTCATCTGCTGACAGCTCACTAATCACATCTAGTTCCTTATCCCATTGTTCATCTGATAACCCAATCCACCTGTTTTGTACCTTTGATGCAGAATTGATTTTAGACTCTATCGCCTTTTTCCAGTCTGTTTCGTACGGTCTGAGAGCATTTTCCGACGTATCATCATTTTTTACGGCGTCTGATGCAACTTTTCCTGCGACTCTTCCAAATCTTATCGCATATCTGATTCCTTCAAGAACTAGTGGATTTGCCTGACCTGCCGAGTCGCCAACCAGAATAAGGTTGTCATATACGGTTTTTCTTGATAGTCCATCATTTGGTATCAATCCATAGTGAAATTCAATCTTGGTAATTGTACCCAAGTCCTTGATTGGACCTTCCTTGTTTTCCATTAACTCGTTTAATCTTTCTGTAGGGTCAACATCAGACTCTGGCTTTCCAACTCCCACACCAATTCTAACTATATCTCCACCAACAGGAAAAATCCATGCATATCCTGCAGGTGAATATTTCTGTCCTACCATTAACCACCATGTTTTATCGTCGACGTTTTCAGCTCTTACCTCATACTCTGCACCAGCACCAAACTTCTCCCATTGTGTTACCAGACCAAGCATCTTTCCGACAACTGACTGAAAGCCACTACAGTCGATTATAACCTTGGCATTGAATTTAATTTCTTTATCAGCTGATTTTGCAATGACACCAATTGGTTTTTTCTGTTCATTAGTGATTACATCTGTTACATTTGTATCAACAAATAATTTTGCACCGCTTTCTTGCGCTTGCTTCGCTAAATGTCTGTACGTCTTTCTAACATCTAACACTGCAGCCTTTGCCACATCATCAGATATTGTCACAGTGTTTGAAGGAGAACAAAATGAATAATTCTTAATCGGATTGTAACAGTCCTCAGGTATTCCAAAATTTTGCGCATCTTTAACCCATGTAACACCGCTAGTCCTTACAGTCTCTGCAACAACACTTTCCTTTTCCAATAATGCTACACTTGATCCGTTTCTTGCAGCTTCATGTGCTGCAGAGGATCCAGCGGGTCCAGCACCAACAATTACAATATCAAAATCAAGCTCTTCCAATAGTTGAAATTTATTCCGTGAATATTATAATCTAACACTTTAGAGGATAATTTTTTTGAAGTCGTTGTTTGTCTGTATATCTGCAAAGTCGATATCAAATTTTGCCTTTGCCTTGAAAGAAAAGTCCATTTTTGCCACATCGCCTAAGACTTGCAGCCCCTCACCAATCCTTCCTACCTTTACTAGAGATGATGCTTTGTTGTAGAGTGCAGTCGTGCTTTTGTGGTTTATTTCCAAAACCATGTCATAGCAGCGGATTGCAGCCTCATATTGTTCGATGTAGTGATGTGCCAGCCCCTTGTTTACAAGTGCAAGGATGTTTGCCTTATCCTGTTGCAGTACCATATCATAGCACTCTATTGCTTGTGGATATCTTCCAATTTTTCCGAGAATGTTTCCCTTTTTTATCAGTGCATCAATATGGTTTGGCTGTGTCTCAAGGATCTTCTCAAACGATACCATCGCCTCTTTTGGGTTTCCAATGTTCAGGTCACGCTGTCCCTGCTTTAACAAGTCCTCAATCGATACCATACTTCATGTGATAAGTTAGTTCTAATGAATTTTGTTTTCTGATAATTCATCAAATGCACTTATCTAACTGTCATTCAAATCTGAATCATGGCTGAGACAGATATTACCGCATTAGCGGTATGGTGTGGAATAACAGCCATTGTTACGGTCGTTACAGGATTTGCTTATCGCGGATACAAGAGGAAGAAAAATGCGACGACTGCATCTTGAAAAAAAGGGCATAAGAGGATTATCTATTGCTGAGAGCTTCAGACATGATTCACAAAAGTCTGTCCTAGCTGGAGTCATATCATCCAGTGATTTAGTAATTGATGGATTTGTTTTTGGTGGTGCAACAATAAAGGGAGATGATGCTACAGATGAAATCATTTCAATGTATGAGAAGCTTGACCGCAATGATATTTCTTTTTTGATGGTATCTGGACTTGTGATATCACTTTACAACATGGTTGACGTGAAAAAAATTTCTGACACCCTAGACATTCCCGTCATTGGTGTAACATACAGTGACTCTGGAACTTTGGACGAGACAATAAAGAATCACTTTCCAGATGATTATGAAGAAAAATTAGTCCAGTACAAAAAAATCGGAGATAGAGAAAAAATTTCACTAAAAACAGGTAATGATCTTTTTGTCAGATATGAAGGGTGTACGCTAACACAGTGTAAACAACTCTTAGATAGAATTACTCCAACTGGTCATGTTCCAGAACCACTTCGTATAGCACAGTTACTGGCTAAAACAATTCTCACGAATTGATTTTCTTCAGATATGCGAGAACTCCGGTATAGTCAATATCTGAGAATCCAGCCTCAATCGCGTTCTGATATACCTCATCTGCACGCTCAGCCATGGGCAGATTTGCGCCAAATGACTTTGCGGCGTCATTTATGGTATCAAGATCCTTTTTCAGATTTTTGAGTGTGAACGTTGGGTCAAAGTTGTCCTGAATCATTTTGTGTGCCTTGCCCTCACTCATTCCAGTTTTGAAATATGTAGAGTTTAGAATTTTGAGAAATACTTCGGGATCGAATCCTGCCTTTCTTGTAAGTGTGATTCCCTCAGACAGTGACAGTGCAAGCATTGCAATTTGTAAGTTCATTGCAAGTTTTATCGAATGTGCAGTTCCTGTATCTCCCAAAAAGTAGGTTTGTTCTGCAATAGTAGCAAACGTTTCCTTGCATTTTTCAAAGATTTCTTTTTTTCCAGATATCATCATTACAAGTTTGCCATCGATTGCAACGTTTGGTCCTCCCATCACTGGAATCTCCAAAAACTCAACACCTGACGATTCAAATTTTTGCGAGATTTCTTTTGCCGAGTTTGGGTTTATGGTACTCATGTCGGCAATAACCAAACCGTCATGCTTTCCTGAAATTATTCCATTCTCTCCAAAAGCAACTTGTGATACTGCATCTGCATCCCTTACTACCGTAATAACAAGATCAGAGTTTTCCGCAACCTCTTTTGGAGATTCGGCCAGAGTTGCACCTGCATCTACAAGTTTTTCTGTTTTATCCTTTGTTCGATTAAAGACTGCCACAGTATAGTTTGAATTTAAAAGATGTAATCCTACTGCTTCTCCAAGCATTCCAGTTCCGATTATTCCAACATTAGTCATTTTCTTTCCTCAGATACTAACTTCCAGTCACTCTTTCCAAATCTTGGTGCTGTAAACTGCAAATGTCCAATGACTCGGTCTCCTTTTCTTACCATTGCATAATCAGATTTTTTTCTGCTGTAGACCTTTTCTTTTGCCTTGTAGCCACCCTCAATTACTTTTGCCTTGAATCTTTTACTTGCCTTTGCGATTAGACTTCTTGCAGCCTTTACATCTCCCATCCATGAAAACATCTCAAAGGTTCCAAAGTTTTCAGTTGTAATTGTATAGCCGTAAAGTCTAGCCTCGAACTTGACCTTTCTTTTCTTTGCCTCCTCATTCATCCATGCGATTACCATCTCGGCATAGTCCTTTTCTGCCCCAAACGTTTCTGATTCGTTCATGTTATTGGCTTTTTTTTATATTGTAAAAACTTAGCCAAAAAAATGTAGTGAAGAAGTGGATTGAAATATGGATATTTGACTGAAAAATTAAGAATGAAACCATTGTTCCAACTGAGCACAAGAAAATATGATGATGAGATCATTATTGTACAAAAAGCAATGGAAGATCTTGAAATAAAATGTAGTGTAAAAAATGGGTTTCTACTAAAGGATGCATCAGGAATGGCTGGCTGGACATTTTTCAATCTGGAATTAAGCACTGAGATGCTTTCTGTAATAGAGACTTCTGGAATGATGATTAACGCACGAGGATTTGGATTTAACGAACAGCTAAAAAACTTTCTAGGACATTATTTGGAGACAAAGGGTAGTAATTGTAGAATAAAGAAGATAGATTACTAGTAAGAAGTATAGTTTATTTTTTTAAATCTTTGAAAGTCATTCGCTTTTTTTTGCCAACCATGTAAACAACCCAACCACCGACAATACATGCAACACATAATCCAGCAACTAATTCATTCATGATAGATTTTAATTCACAGAGGTTTAGTTAAGAATTTCTTTCTGTAAATTAATGCCATTAGTATTGTTCCAATGAACGGTGTAGTCCAGTATAGCCACAAATCTGTAGTTACGCCTGATACTATTGCTGGTGATAGTGATCTGATTGGATTCATTGACGCACCAGATATTGGACCAAGGAATAACACATCTAGTCCAATAATCCCTGCAATCATAATTCCACTAAATTTTGAAATCTTGTTATGAACTACAACATAAATCACTATCATTAATAATGCAGTTGCAAGTATCTCATATCCAATAACTTCTGGCATTGAAAAATCCAGATTTGGTGCATTTGTTCCAAGTAATGCATAATCTCCAAAGACAAACTTTACAAAAAGAGTACCAAGGAATGCACCAATTGCCTGTGCCGTAAAATACACTGGTAGTTGTTTTACTTTTGTGTGTCTAGTTATAAAAAATGCAATTGTGACAGCTGGGTTAAAGTGTGCCATGGAATATTTACCAAATGCATTGATGACAATTGCAATCCCAACAAAATGAATGATGGCAATGAATGCAATTCCATACGCACCACCCAGCATTCCATCATAAACTATGCAACTTGTGGCTGCAATTAGTAATCCAAACGTCCCTACAATCTCTGCTACAAAAATTACAAGATTTGAATTATTCATAATTACTAGACAAACAAGTGAATTAAGAAGGTAAACCCTATTCCAAGTCCAGCAGCTCCTGGTATTGTGATTAGCCATGAGAATATTATTTGTCTACTAACTTTCCACCTCACTGCACGTTTTCTTCGTGCTGCACCAGATCCCATGATTGTACCAGTAATTGCATGAGTCGTACTTGCAGGAATTCCTAGCGTTGCAAAAATTGCCAGCATTACTCCACCACCAGTTTCAGCTGCAAATCCCTGATATGGTCTGAGTCTGGTTACCTTGACACCAAGCGTTTTGATAACTTTGTATCCACCAAAGAAAGTCCCCAATCCCATTGCGGTTGCTGCAGCAAAGATAACCCATAGTGGCATCTCAAGCTCTGGAATCATTTCTGCCGAAAATAGAATAAGAACAATTATTCCCATGGTTTTTTGTCCGTCGTTTGCCCCGTGGGTTAGTGCAAACCATGCAGATGATATTATTTGCAGTCTACCAAATGTTTTGTTTACGACTGCTGGCTTGCGTCTTGCAAGAACAGTGATTATTATTCCTGTTAGTAATATACCAAAAATCATTCCACCTACCGGTGCGATAACTATTCCTGCAAAAACTTTGGTTAGTCCATCGTAAACAAGTTTTTCAAACCCTAGCCCTGCAATACCTGCACCCATTATTCCTCCAATTAGAGAATGGCTGTTGGATATTGGTAATCCAAAATACGTGCATAATGTACTCCAGGTTATTGCTCCCGCCAGACCTCCAATTATCATATACACTGTGATGTCATCAGGACTGACAATTCCTTTTGCGATAGTTGTAGCAACAGCAACTCCAAAAATGAACGGTCCAACAAAATTAGCTACCGCTGATATTGCAACTGCATGAATTGGGCGTAAAACACGCGTTCCAATTACAGTTGCGACAGAATTTGCAGAGTCGTTAAATCCATTTACAAAATCAAAGATTAATGCTACAATTATTGCGCCTATTGCTATCTCAATCATGTAACCACTAGGTGTATTTCAGAACAATATCTTCTACAACGTCAGCAACATCCACACATCTGTCTGATGCAGTTTCCATTGTCTCATAGATATCTTTTAGTTTGATGATTTTTATCGCATCATTGCTCTCAAAAAGTTCAGTAATAGCCATTCTATACAAGTCATCTATTCTATGCTCAATTGCACTTGTGTTCCTACAATGTTCTATCATTACAGAAGGATTTTTGATGTGCTGCAGCTTTGATGTCATGTATTCTACTTCTTTTGTTGCGTTTACCAGTTCACTTGCAATATCCATCGCATATGGAGGTGTTATAGTTATCTTGTAACTATGAAATCTTGAAGCAATGCCGTCCATAAAGTCAATTATATCATCAATTTTTGATGCAACTCTTTGCATATCCTCACGGTCTAATGGTGTGATGAATGTGTTGTTTAGTTCTGTAAAAATTTCTCGTATTATAATGTCTGCCTCAGTTTCAATCTTCTTAACTTTTTTGAGTTGGTCTTTATTTGTTGGATCTGAAAGCAATACTTGCACTGCCTCTGCAGCGTCAACTGATTTTTTTGCTAGATTATTTAGTAGTGTCAGAATTTCTTTTTCATTTGATTTTACCCAAGAAAACCATTGTCCCATGTTTTGCCATAAAATGATTAAGACATAATCGTGATCAACATATTCTATAGGGTGCTATATAGAACATGCTCAACGCACTCATATGATTTCTCATAATTAAAATATCAATAGTTTAATTGCAAATCATGATTAGAGTTGACTGCCATGATGTGGAATCAATACAAAATGAATTGGTAGTCTATGTTGCTGACCAAATAGGTGCAATTCCAAATCTAAAATATCATGAATTCATTCTATCACCAATAGAGGATGACGATGTTATAGATCAAAATAAGGTCGTCACATCAATTAAGGAATTTTTATCATCTATAGGTGAGCAGACAAATTTTGCTGTAATCTCAAAGGGTGACACTGTGTCAATAGAGTCGATTAGAGGTAAGACCATAGAACGTGATCAGAAGCAAACGTCTGAATTGTTTTCATGCCCACACTGTGGACATGTGACGCCGTATGAGGTAGTGCATAATACACATATGAAAATACACTATCTATAATTGAAAAAGCCAATAGAGAGATTTGAACTCTCGACCTATTGATTACAAATCAATTGCTCTAACCAGGCTGAGCTACATTGGCACTAATTTTGTTTGAAATATGTTGGTTTAAAATGTTAAGATAGTCACAATTTAATAACTTCAAAAATCTGACACGATTAATGAAAATTAAATATATACAGCCAAAGAAGTTAAAAATTCTAGTTGCAGTTTGCCTTGGTATAGGGCTATGGGGAATAGTTTTTGGTTTATGGTTAGGTCAGTTTCAGGCATCTATGAATTATTTCATGATAACAGTTCTTGGTGTCATTAATCTATTACTTGGAGGATTATTTTCATATCTTTTGCTCACTCAAGAAAGAAAAATTGATCCTAGAAAGGACTCAAAGTACAAACGAAAAAAATAGCATGCAAACCACCAATATGTTAGTTGCAAAGTGCATTGCATAGGAGTGATTTACTCCCTTTTTATCAAATACATATTTGAATACAAATCCTATAGGAATGAGTACTAGTGCCATGTGAACTTTGATTCCCATTGCTATGTGGATTAGTGCCCATACTATGACCATTTTTTTTGTTTTTCTGAAATAGACTTCTTCAAAATAATTGATATGTAGAAACATGTACAGTAGTAGAGGAATAAATGGAAGTATACCCCACATACCCTCTTCAGCAAAAGGCCCAAATGCAATATTGTATCCAAGCCAACTCCAATTCAGTATTGGAATCTCATCAGCATATGGAAAAACAAATAGTACATAGGCTATCAAAATTCCAAATGATATTGGTGCATACTTGATAGAATTTCGTCCGATCTTTAGATTTGATATACGTTTTTTTGTATCTTTGATCAACAATAGGCTGGCACCTACAGTAAGCACATAGTATCCTATGATGAAATAATCAGAATTAAAAAAAGACGTGTCCATAACATATCTAGTATTATGGCATAAATAATCTAATGGCAAAAATTGCCGGAATTACAAGCATTCAAGTAAAATTTTGTAAAAAAATAATACTTTAAATCATCATCGAATAGATAATTTCGGATGTTAAAAGACAAGATAGAAAAGCTGAAAAAAGAAAAGGATGTGCTCATATTGGCTCACAATTACCAGCTCCCAGAAGTTCAGGACGTTGCAGATTTTGTAGGTGACTCACTTGGACTCTCAAGACAGGCTGCAAAGACTCATCATAAGACAATTTTATTTTGTGGGGTACATTTTATGGCAGAAACTGCTGCAATCATTAGTCCAGAAAAAAAAATACTTATTCCTGATTTAGAGGCAGGGTGTTCATTATCAGACTCGATCACAATAGAACAATTAAGAAAATGGAAAAAACAACATCCTTATGCAATCACAGTAGGTTATGTAAACACTACAGCCGAGATTAAGTCAGAACTTGATTACTGTTGCACGTCATCTAACGCTGTAAACATAGTTAAAGCAATTTCACCAGAAAAGGAAATTTTGTTTTTACCTGACATGTTTTTGGGTTCGTATGTTGCAAAGATGACTGGAAGAAAAAATATCTTCATATGGGCTGGAGAATGTCATGTTCATGCTGGGATAACCCCATCTGATATTAATAAAAAATTAGAATCTATGAGAAATGCTGAATTCCTTGTACATCCAGAATGTGGTTGCACGTCACCAATGCTTTATGATATTGCATCAGGCAGTTACAAAAATAGACAAGTTCAGATACTATCGACTGAAGGAATGATGAATTATGCTAACAACTCTAAATCTGATGAATTTGTCGTTGCAACTGAGACTGGTATACTGTACCGAATGAAACAACAAAATCCAACAAAAACATTCATTCCTGCATCAGAAAAGGCTGAATGTCAGTATATGAAAATGATCACATTAGACAAGGTTTATGATTCATTAATCAACGAAAAGTTTGAAGTTAAAATTCCAAAAAACATTGCATCAAAAGCACGATTAGCAATTGATAGAATGTTGTCAATCAGTTAATTTCTAAACTAACGTCTATTCCTTGTGGGGAATGTGTTATTTCACCAACTGATATCATATCTACACCAGTCTTTGCATAATTTGAAATGTTTTTTTCATTAATTCTTCCTGATGCTTCAATCTTAACTTTTTTTCGTAATTTTAATTCATCTAGTTTCTTTATTGTGTTGGTAATCTGGTGAGGAGTAAAATTATCAAGCATAATTATATTGACACCAAGTGTGGCAGCCAAAATTGCATCTTTTTGATTTTCAACTTCAATCTCAATCTTTTGTTTTGTCTTCATTGCTTTTCCAATCAAGATATGTATTGAGTTTTCAACTGCCAAGTGATTATCCTTGAACATTATCATATCGTTTAAGGTCATTCTATGTCTCTCACCACCACCAATCTCAACAGCAATTTTATCAAAATATCTAAGACCTGGAGCGGTTTTTCGTGTGGCAAGCAATTTGGTTTTGGAGTTTGTTTTTTTTATTATTGCATTTAGTTGATTTGTTTTAGTTGCAATTCCACACATTCTAGATAATAGGTTCAAGGCTGTTCTCTCACAACTAAGGACATCAGATGCATCACCTCTTATTTCTAGAATTACTTGATTTGGTTTTATTTTTGCCCCATTTTTCTTAATTATAGTGGCTCTGCATTTTTTAAGGGAAAAAATTTGTTTTACAAAATTTACTCCAGCAACAACTGTTTCCTGTTTAGTTATTATCTTTGCAGTTATCTTTCTTTTCTCTAAAAGTTTACTAGTTATATCTCCATTTCCTAAATCCTCATCTAAAAATTTTTGCAGTTCTTGATCTGGCTTAAATGCCAACTTACGTTACCTTTATTGCAAATTTACCTTCTTTAGTAATTCCCAAAGTTTCTGCAATTTTTGATGTTGAGGGATTTACAATTAAAGCTATTCCACTCCAATCTGGTGATAGATCAGTTGATTTGCATGATGGACAAATTTTTGCAGTTGTTACACACTTACAATTTCTGCATGCTAATTCTTTTACCATTTCATTCCTCTACTTTGATTTTTTTATTAGTCACTTTTGTTTCAGATGAATCTTCTTCTTCATTGTTTGCTTTTTTAATTTCTTCTTCAATCCATTCCTCTGCACCTAAGAATGGTTGTCTACACGTAATTCCAATTTTTCCCATAGATGCGGCTTTTCCCAAAGACACAGCAGTTATTCTTGATCTTAATGTTGAACCAACTTTTAATGTTCTTCCACTTTGATTAGCAATAATCATTCCAGATGCAACATCACTTTTTAGATAATCATCCATCACCTGTGATAAATGAAGTAATGCATCAGTTGGTCCAATTCTTACAAATGCACCAAAGTCTGTAATATCAACTAATTCCCCCTGAACAATTTCTTGTAATTTTGGATAAAATGTTAGAGCCTGAAATTCCACACGATGGAATGTTCCACCATCACCAGGAATCATTCTTCCCATGGTTTCAACTTTAGCATCCATTACCATAATGATGTATCCCAATTCGGCATTGATCATACTTTCATATTTTGCTTTTAGAATACTTTGAGCTGCTTTCTTTAGAGTAGTTCCGAATAGACTAGGAGGTATCCTCACAATATCTACCAATGTTGACACAGAAAACAATTACAACACTTTCCCCAAGTTTTGAATTTATGAGTCTTTGGGTAAATTCTCTCTTTTTCTTTGAGAAATTTGATTTTTTCACATTATTGAAAGTAAAAATCGTTTCCATGAATAATTTTTTCAATTAGTTTGGACTAAGTAAATCTAATTTTAAATAAAGTGATTGAATTGATGGAAACATGGTTGGAGTTGATCAAGTCTTGGATAAACTAGCCACAGTCATAGATCCTGATTTGAAAAAAGATATTGTATCAATGGGCATGATTCAAGATTTGGAATTAAACGAGGGTGATTTAAAATTCACATTAGAGCTAACTACTCCTGCATGTCCGTTCAATGAGGAAATTGAAGCAGATGTTCGAAAAGCAATTGACGAACTTGATGGGATTAGTAATTTTGATATGAAAGTTACTGCCAAAGTGATGGAAGGTCGAACACTTGATGCAGACGAATCTATGGCAACAGTAAAAAATGTTATTGGTGTTGCTAGTGGAAAAGGTGGTGTTGGAAAATCAACCGTTTCATTAAATCTTGCACTTGCATTATCTCAAACTGGTGCTAAAGTAGGCTTACTTGATGCTGATATCTATGGTCCTAGTATTCCATTAATGCTAGGAATGAAAGATGGTGCAATGGAGGTAGAAGATAACAAGCTTCAACCTGCTGATTTTAATAATCTTAAAGTTGTCTCATTTGGATTTTTTGCAGAGCAAGAGCATCAAGCAGCAATTTATCGTGGTCCAATTATTTCTGGAATTCTTAAACAATTTTTAGTTGACACAAATTGGGCAGATCTTGATTACCTAATAGTTGATCTTCCACCAGGAACTGGTGATATTCCTTTAACACTTGCACAGACAATCCCAATTACAGGTATTCTAGTTGTTACAACTCCACAAGATGTCGCAAGTAATGTTGCTGTTAAGGCAATAGGAATGTTTGATAAACTTAATGTACCAATACTTGGTGTAGTCGAAAACATGAGTTATTTTGAATGTCCTGACTGCTCAAACAAACATTATGTTTTTGGAAAAGGTGGAGCACAAAAGATTAGTGAAAAACATAATATTCCATTCCTTGGAGAGGTTCCACTAAACTCTGGAATTATGGAAGGCTCTGATTTAGGTAAACCAGTAATGATGACAGATTCTGAATCACAAAGTGCACAAGCATTCAGAATTGCCGCTAAAAATGTTGCAGCACAGTGTAGTATTGTTGCCGCAAAATTACAAGAAGAAATGCAGGCTGAAGCTGCACAACCTGCAGAATAGACTATTGGACTTATCAGAAACCCTTCGTGAAGAACTAAAGACTCCCCTGGGGGAACTTATCAAAGACTCTAATTCTGATAAAGAGCGAATTATCAAGAAAACATATTCTGAGAAAATTGTTGTTACAGTTGGTGATGCAACCACTGATTTGCTATTAAAAATGGGTTTAATTCCATTCTTACAAATTGTTGATGGAAAGGAAAAAAGGCATGAAAGAGATTTACCAATAAGTGATTATGTAGTAACCACTATGAATTGCAAAAATCCTGCAGGCGAAATAACAGAACAGAGTATTGATACAATTAAAAAATCACTTGATTCAAAACCACCAATTCGTATTATCGTTGATGGGGAGGAGGATTTACTCGTCATACCTGTTTGCCTTTTTGCACCTGAAAATTGTGTTGTTATGTATGGCCAGCCTAACGAAGGACTCGTGATAGTAGAAATTACGAATCAAATACGTGAAAAAGTTCAAAATATAGTTAGTTCAATGAAATAAGGGATGATGAGCCGGTGGCTGTATGATTCATGATTACAACACTAAACTCTGACCTTTTTTCTATCAATTCTATCATTTAGCTTATCAAATTTGACATTTGAAAATAAAGTTCAAAATTTTAAAGATATGTTATGAAGTTAGATGATGAACTCAGATTATCAATTTTAGAAAAAGTTGGCATATACTCAAACCGCTTTTCAATTAGTGAGCCACAGGTATTTCTTACAAACAAAGAAGTCTTGAATGCACCAAGAGAGATTACTGAGGGTAGACGCACTACTGCCTACAAATATTATGGTGTCGCATATCTAGAACATAATTCTATATTTTTTAATGTAAAAAAAATTCCAGACGAAAAAACACTTGAAAATACAATAGTTCACGAATTGATCCATCATAGATTTCCATATCTAAGCCATGGAAAACGATTCAATAAGCTTGTCAGGCAAGGATTGAGGGGTAAGACATTTCCTCCATATAGAAAAAGAAAATAGTCAATCAAATAATTCTTGATGATTTATATTCTTCAGATATTCGTTTTTCAATTATAAGATGGCTATTCAAGATACAATTCCTTTGCCTTTAGAGGTCATTTTACCAATTATTGCAGCAATTGCTTCATTTACAGTTGCTGGATTATACACTGCCTGGGTTGCAAAACAAAAACCTGGCACAAAAGAAATGCTTGAAATTTCAGAAGCTGTAAGGCAAGGAGCCGCAGCATTTTTGAGACGTGAAATGAGAATTATTATTCCAATAGCAATTGGATTATCTGTTATTATTGGATTCTTTATTGGTGAATCAAACGGAATTGCCTTTGCAGTTGGTGCAACACTTTCTGCAGTTGCAGGATTTATCTCACTAAAAGTTACTGTAAAAGCCGCTGTTAGAGCAGCTAATGCAACAAGTTCTGGTTTAGGTAAAACATTTGCAATTGCTTTTAGAGGTGGCGCTACTGTTGGTTTAGCAGTTCCAGCTATGGCACTTGTTGCTACTGCTATACTCTACATGATTTTTCCAAATCCAATTACTATTGCAGGTGTTGGTATTGGTGCAAGTTTGATAGCGTTATTCATAAGAATTGGTGGTGGAATTTTCACAAAGGCTGCAGATATGGGTGCAGATTTGGTAGGAAAGGTAGAAGCAAATATTCCTGAAGATGATCCTCGTAATCCAGCTACAATTGCAGATAATGTAGGTGATAATGTTGGAGATGCAGCAGGTATGGGTTCAGATGTCTATGAATCTTACATTGTAACAATTTTGGCATCTTTACTAATCGCAGCACTAATTGGTTCACCTGAAAACTTTGCATATCCAATCTTAATCGGAGCATCTGGATTAATTGCATCAATCATTGGTACAGCCACAATTGGAACAAGAAAGATTACTGATGTTATGAAGCCTCTTAACATCTCATTTTATGTTACAGCTGCAATTGCAATTGCATTAAACTTTGTATTTACTTATGTGATTCTAGGAACAACCCCAATTGCATATGCATTATTTGGCTGTTCAGTTATAGGTGTGATTCTTGTTCCAGTTATACAAAAAATTACAGATTATTACACAAATGCTAATTCCAAACCTGTTAGAGAAATTTCTGAATCTGCAAAGTGGGGATATGCATCACTTACATTAATGGGAATTATCAAAGGATTGCAATCAACTGGACCATTCATGATTGCACTAGTTACAGCAATAATCATATCATTTGCAATTGCATCTTCTGCAGCACCTGAAGGAACTGACCCATTGCTTTATGGAATATTTGGAACATCACTAACTGCTATGGCAATGTTAAGTCTTGCAGGAATTGTTCTTGCTATTGATGCATTTGGTCCAATTGCAGATAATGCAGGTGGTATTGTAGAAATGACTGAAATGGGTGAAGATAATCGTAAAATCACTGATGAAATTGACGCAGTTGGAAATACCACAAAGGCTGTAACTAAGGGCTTTGCAATTGCAAGTGCTGCACTAGCTGCACTGGCTATGATTCAAGCATTCCAATTTGAAGCATCACATTATTTCAGCGAAATGGTAATTGATTATGGTCTTTCAAACCCTTCAGTAATTGTAGGTCTTCTAGTTGGTGGATTAATTCCATTTATCATCACTGGCCAATTAATTAGCGGTGTAGAAAGAGCTGCAAAGAAAATGGTCGATGAAGTAAGAAGACAATTCAAGAATGATGCTGGAATTTTAAAGGGAACCTCAAAGCCAGATTATGCAAAATGTGTTGATGTTGCTACTGTTGCATCCTTAGGTGAATTATGGAAATCTGCATCAATTGCGGTAGCTGCACCAATAATTGTTGGTATCTTATTAGGTCCTTCTGCAGTTGCAGGTCTACTAATGGGTGCTGTTGTAACTGGAATATTCCTTGCATATCACTTGGCTAATACTGGTGGTGCATGGGATAACGCTAAAAAATTAATCGAGATGAAAGGTGAGAAAGGTACCGAGGAACACAAAGTTGCTATTGTAGGTGATATTATTGGTGATCCTTACAAAGATACTGCAGGACCTGCATTGAACACAGTAATCAAATTACTTAACACAATTGCCATAGTCTTTGTTCCTGTATTCTTTGCAATCATAATATTATAGAAAATCCCTATATCTTGTAGAGGATAGTAATTATTTGTGATACCAAAATTTGTTGTAATTTTGATAGGCTGTATTTTTGGAAGTGTAGCTGGAATCATTCCAAGTAATTTGATAATGTTTTATGGATTTACACCTGAAACATTTGGCATGTCTATTCCATTCATTGTGGTAGGTATAGTTGGTATTGTAATATGCTTCTATTTTGCTCAAAAAATGGAAAACGTTAGATCCGAACTATAATAATAGAAAAATAAAATAAAAAAAGATTATAGAATTAACAGCCTTCCATCTTTTGGATGAAGAATCCCTTTTCTTTGATCTCGGTTTCTACTGGTTCTGGTGCTCCTTGTGTGTGACAGAATTGACATTCCTCTCCTGTTACAGTTGCACCATCTTCACCAACTGTTGCTAGCCATTGTTTGGCATATTCAATTGCTTTATCATGATCCTGTACATCAGTAATCACATCAAAATGCATTGTATGACCATCTTTGGCTTTAACATAAGTGTCGTAAACATGTATGTCCATATGATGCCTAAAAATGAGTTCTATTTAATTTAAGACTCTTTTATAGGTAGTTGTTCTACATTCTTGTTTTTTAAAATGAAGCAATTCATTTCATCTGTTTCACATGAATAAATTATCCAAGGAAATGGATTAACACTCATAAATTTTTTATCAGTATTTGATGGAATTGCATCCGAATTTGGATGTGAGTGAAAAATACAAACAATTTCCATGTTTTTCTTTTTAGCAATTGCGTCAACTTCTAGCTCCTGTTCAGGCGATATTGTAAAATTAATTTCAGAGTTATCCATATTTTCTGTTAGAAAGATTTGTTTGACATTCCAACCATGATCTGTTTCATTACCAATCAATAATGCACATGATTCTTTCGAGCCTTCAGATTTTGCATGTTCGATTAGTGCTTTAACATCTGAATTTGAAATTAGAATGGATTTTGTCAATATTGTTATTCTACAGACTCTTCTATAATTATTGTTGATACCATCCATGGGTGAACAATACACATGTATTCGTATGAACCTAGATCAAGTTTATTGCTATCAAGTAAGAATGAATCACCAGCATTCATTAGACCTGAATCAAATGTTTCACCAAAGTCCAATGAACTTGTTACAGTGTGTGGCATTTCATCTTGATTTATCCATTCAATAATATGTCCTTGTGATACTAATGCCTCATCTGGACCATAATCAGGATTTCCTTGTTCAGCAGAACCTGCTAAGATTGATATCGCAAATACTGGTCCCGTTGGCATAGTATCTTCAACCTCTTCAATTGCTTCTTCTACTTCGCTTGCAACGAGGTATCCATCTGGACCAACAAATCCAAATGCAACGTATAATCCAATTGCAGTGCCAAATGCTAAAATGAATATCACTCCAACAGGTTTTGCATACTGTGGAATTTTCATAGCAAAGTATGATATGACAATTGCTGGAATTGCTATCATTACTAATATTGCATAAAATACACTTACAGTAGAATTCTCCGTAAATACTAATGCAAATGTACCGAATCCTAGACAGATGGAAATAATGACCAAGACAACAGCTTTTGTTCTATTTGTTGTAGAGACACCGCCTCCATCTAAAATCCCCTGTGCAAGAATAATGAGACCGATCATAGTAAGTAGTCCAGTTAGTGCATGCATACCATCAACAAATGTATGCGCCAAACCAGAATACGATGTTACTAAACCTGCAAGTCCTATAGCTGTCAAACCGCTTCCAGGCATAATTAGTTCCCAATTACTCAATTTGTTTTGATGCTCCTAGCCGAATATTTTATCTTTGTGAAATGACTTAGATCGCAATTAGAAGGGAATTAATAGAATGGTTCAATGATGGACGATATTGGGTATAAGAGAAATAATAGAAATTTCAAAGCCTAGGATTGTTGTTCTATTAGTAATAACAGCCGTAACTTCTATGTATGCTGCAAGTAAATTTGTCGGTCCTGAATTAGATAATTTTGGACTAGTCCATATTATAATCGCAGGTGCATTGGCGTCTGCAGGATCAAGTGCATTGAACCATTACTATGATCGTGATATTGATCCACTGATGAAACGAACTAGTACTAGACCAATTCCGTCTGGACGTATAAAACCAAATCAGGTGTTAGTTTATGGATTGGCAGTAAGTGTGGTGTCAGTTATTTATGGTGCATTAGCAATAAATTTTGTCTCTGCATTTTTCATTGCATTAGGAATTTTCTTCTATGTGATAATCTATACAGCATGGTTGAAGCGACTAAATTCATCAAATATTGTAATTGGTGGATTTGCTGGTAGTGCTGCAGCAATGGCAGGTTGGTCTGCAGCAACTGGAACCATGGATATTCTTGGATTCTTAGTTGGGTTTTTGGTATTTGTGTGGACCCCATCACACTTTTGGTGTTTGGCAATGAAAATGAAAGATGAATATAGTGAGGCAAAGGTTCCAATGCTTCCTGTCCTTATTGGAATGGAAAAAACCTCAAAATATATTTTAGCTAACACATTGATTTTACTTCCATATTCATTAATGCTTTATGCATTTGGTATGGGAATTGTTTATACGGTTATTGCAGCAGCAGCAGGCAGTCTAATGCTAATCTATCATTACAAATTAACAAAATTGCCTACATCAGAGTTTGCATGGAAGGCATACAAGGTGACTGCGCCTTATCTAACAATTATTTTCCTGGCAGTGGCATTAGACGCAGCGTTTCATTTTAGAATATAATTAGTCAGAATTTGGAAAACTTGCTTCGTAGTCTTTTTCTTCACTTTCTTGAATTTGTTTTTCGTAATCGTCATCTTCAGTTTCAATTGTAATGTATTCAATTCGTTTCGTATCTTTTGTAAGCCATGACACAGAAATTAGTCCCTTGATTTCCAGATCAAGTAAAATTTTATTGAATTCATTTTCTAAAATAACCTCATCTTTGGAAAGCATTTTTAACAATTCCTTATCTGTTAGCCCTTCACTTTGTTGCACTTTTTCCAATATTTTATTTCTAAGCATAATAGTCATTTTAACCATAAAATGCCCTGTCTGATTCTCTTGGTATGACATTAGAGACACCTTCTTTTATCTTCTCATACCAAGTTTCAACTTCATTTGTAATAGATGGTTTGATTTGTTTTAATCCAGCAGCAAAATCTGCACTTGATATTTTAGCTGCATTATTTTGCATTGCATTTACAGCTGCTTCTCTACATAATGCAGCAAGATCAGCACCAGAATAATTTTGTGTTGATACTGCAATTTCTTTCAAGTTAACATCAGATGATAATGGCATGTTATCTGTTAGAATTTTTATTATATCCAATCTTCCTCTTTCATCTGGAGGCTGTATGAAAATTCTCAAATCAAGGCGTCCAGTTCTTAGAATAGAACCATCAATTATATCCGGTCTGTTTGAAATACCTATAACCACAACTTTAGAGGCTGATCCTTCTTCCATTTCTGTTAATAATTGACTGAGTATTGTCTCACCAGTTCCACTTTCTTCACCTGATTTGAATTTAGCAAGCGAATCAAGCTCATCAAAAATAATTACACATGGGGATGACGCTTTTGCTTTTCTAAAAATTTCTCTAATCGCCTTCTCAGATTCACCAACCCACTTTGATAATATTTCAGGTCCCCTAACCAGAATCATATTTCCACTACTTTCAGTTGCTAATGCTCTTGCAAGAAGTGTCTTGCCGCAGCCAGGTGGACCATATAACAGGGCACCCTTTGGTGGCTTTATTCCCATTTTAGAGAATTTTTCAGGATTATTCATTGCTACAATGAGATTTTCTTCAAGAATTTTTTTAGGATCATCTAAACCACCAACATCATGCCAATAAACTTTGGATCGTTCAACATAAAACTCTCGCATTGCAGTAGGAACGACTTCACGCATTGCATCGTAAAAGTCAATTAGTTTAACTTGCATTGATTGCAAAACCTTCGTTGGAATTTTTTCTGTTTCTAGACTAATCTCGGGGAGGTATCTTCGGATCGATCTAATGGCTGCCTCTCGACACAATGATTTCATATCAGCACCAGTATAGCCATTTAATTCTGATGATAGTATTTTCAAATTGACATCTTTAGCAATTGGCATTCCTCTAGTGTGGATTCTCATTACTTCTAATCTACCGTCTGCATTTGGAACTGAAATTTCCATTTCTCTATCAAATCTTCCAGGTCTTCGTAATGCTGGATCAACACTGTCAGGACGGTTTGTTGCACCCAACACAATTACATTTCCTCTTTCTGTTAAACCATCCATTAAAGCAAGAAGCTGTGCCACTACCCTTTTTTCTACATCACCATATGCCTCTTCCCTTTTTGGCGCTATAGCATCAATTTCATCAATGAAAATAATACTCGGAGAATTTTCTTTTGCCTCTTTGAAGATATCTCTTAGTTTTGCTTCTGTCTCACCGTAATATTTGTTCATAATTTCAGGACCATTTATTGAAAACATATTGGCCTCAGCCTCACTAGCTAAAACTTTAGCCAGAAGTGTCTTTCCGCAGCCAGGTGGACCGTATAATAGAACACCACTGTGAGGTTCAATACCTAACCTTGTAAATAATTCCGGATGACGTAATGGTAATTCTACAATTTCACGCATTATTTTAATTTCAGAATTAAGTCCACCCACTTCTTCATAGGTAATTCTAAGTTTTTTGTCCTCAGAACCCTCTGCTAGAATTGATAATGACGTTGAACGTTCAATTCTCACAACACTTTTTGGTGATACTTTGGTAATCTTAAAGTTCATTGCATTTCCTAGAATCATAACAGAAATTTCATCACCGTTACTTAGAGGCAATCCCTTCAGTCTATTTTTTACAAAATCTGAGAATTCTTTATCAACAGTGACTATATCACTAATTGGCATTAGGGTAATTGACTTGGCTGGTTTTGTCAGTATTTTTCGTATTTCAACAACATCATTTAATCCAACATCAATATTTTTTCTTGTTTGACCATCAATCCTTATTGTATCTGGGAATTTTTCATCTTCATCTATAGGCCATACAATTGTACATGTTGATTTTTTACCACTAACCTCAATCACATCACCTGGAGAGACTTGTAAATAGTCCATTGCGTCCGGACCTATTCTGGCACGTTTTTTGCCGATATCCCGTTGTTTTGCTTCTTCAACACGCATCTGAAGTGGATCATTTTTTCTAGGCAAAAACACACACCTATTTCATATCAACAGACATTCTGCTCATATTCAAAACTTCTAATTCACTTACGCCTTCTACTGATCTAACAGAATTTTCTAACGATTCCATTTGTCCTTCGGCGTCGTTTAAAGTGAATTGTGCCTTGATAAACTCTAATCCAAATGCTAGTGGCTCCTTTTCAAATTTTATCAATTCTATACCATCTTTTAGATTATTTCTTATTGCATTAACTAGTTCGTCCAAATTTACTTCGGTACCTGTTGGTAGTACTTTAACAACTAGAAGTATTTTAGCCATTTTTCTAAGGTCCTGAGAATTTACATGAACTACATGTATATGGTGAAGCTGATTCTCTACAACTTTCACATCTCCACAGTAATGTTGCATTACATTCTGGGCAATTGAATTTTACAGACTTATCGTTAGGCATAATGTGTCTATTACAACCACTACAAATTGGTAGTTCGATATTAGATGACATATTGATTTTGGCCGTTCCTAGGAATTTATACCTTCCTTGAATTTTCAGTCATGGTGAGAAACTAGTTTTTTTAATTCTCCACCAATCAATAATTGTGCAGCACCAAGAGATCTCTTTATTCCAAGCAGTTTGATAATAGAACTAGTATGGAAATCAAAGTCTTCTTTCTTTGAAATATCATCTATAATTTCTGGTGTTATAGAGTCAAACAGTTTGTTTATAGTTTGATTGTCAATTCGTGATAGAATTTTTCTAGCTAGTCGCTGCTTTTCAAATTCAGTTCCAAATTTATCTCTCCACACACTCTCGTAATTTATTATTTTTGAAGAATCATTTGTTGTTAGGGCTGTAGAAACTGCTTGGCCTGCCATAATACCCGCCATTCCACACGAAAAAATGCCACCAGCTGTTGTTGGTTTTGCCTGTCCTGCCGCATCTCCTGCAATTATGACATTGTCATCCACAAACTTTTTGATTGGACCATTAATCCATATTGGCGCAAAAATTTTTCTAATAATTGAGAAGTTTCCTTTTTTTTCTAAGAAGTTATGTATTATTGATGAAGCGTTAATTCCTTTTCCGGAAACACCAACTTTTCCAACATTCTTACCAGATGGGATTACCCATGCAAAAAACCCAGGGTATTTTTCTTGGTCAAAGTAAATTTCAACCATGCCGTCATTAATCCAATCTGCATATACTTCATACTGAGCGGTGAGATATATTCCATCTCTGTCTTTATTTGCTAACGCAGATACACCGCGGCAATCAATAAAGTATTTACAATCAATATCACCAATTGATGTTTGTACACCACTAGAAGTTTTTTCTTGAAAACTTGTTTTGACAATAATTTTTGCACCGTAATCCCTTGCTTGACGTGCAGCCTGTTTGTCTAGCTCACGTCTATTAATTACTATAATCTCTTGATTTCTTGAATCAATCTCAAAGTATTTTCCACCAGGAGAAAAAATTCTTGCAGATCTTATCTCACTGTCAAATGATTTTGTAGAAGGTTCAATACCTAATTCCTTGAGAGCTTTTTTACTTACTAATCCACCACAGTGTTCTGGAGTTCCAACTTCATATCCCTCTTCTAACACCAAAACTGAATGCCCATTTTTAGCAATCTCACGAGCAGATAATAATCCAGTTATACTTCCTCCAGCAATTACAACATCATACATTAATGCTATCAAAATATGATTACTATTTAATCCAACTACGCTTTTAGATTGTAAAGTTTATCACAACCAATTTTTACGTATAACCATGTCTGACATTAAGCAGGTTATAGCTGTTCGAATTGATCTAGATATGGGTAAGGGTAAGATTGCTGCACAGGTAGGTCATGCATGTGTTCTTGGCGCAGAACATGTTCGAAAATCAAATCCAGAATGGTTTAGTCAATGGTGGGTTGGTCAAGAGAAGGTCGTAGTGAAAGTTTCTAGCCTTAAAGAATTAGATGTTATAAAGAAGGGCGCGATAGAGTTGGGCATACCTTGGTCAGAAGTAACAGATGCAGGTCACACACAGATTGCACCTGGTACTACAACATGTATATCATTAGGTCCTGCTCCAGAAGAAAAAATTGATAAGATAACTGGCGAATTAAAACTATTGTAATAATTTGGAATAAGATATAACAACCCTAGAATTTGAAATAATTATTGGTTGGAAGCAAAGAGAAAGCTGCAAAGGCAGAAAAAGAAAAGGTAAAGAAACGAGGTACACGTATTAATAAAAAAGGGGTATTTGTAGTCGTGTTTTTTGGCGGAATTCTTCTTACATCCACTATTTTGTTTGCATTGCCCCCTCCTGATCCTACAATGTCTCAAGATGAATCTGAAATGGAAATTACAAAGACTGGAACGCCGATGGATAATTTTGCTGTTGAAGAAAGAGATCTGTTTTGTGGGGTTGAAAACGCAAAATCAAATTCGTATGTAACTGAATATGAAATACCAACATTATGTACACTGCCACTTGCAATCAAAATAGCATCTGATGGAAACGTCTGGTTTGTAGAAACTAATACAGGAAATATTGCAAAATTCAATCCTACATCTGAACAGTTTACAGAATTTGAAAATCCATTTTGGCCAGAGCAAGGTAGAACAATGTCTTGGGGTATGGATTATTCACCTGATGGTAAACTGTGGTATACAGATGGTACCTATGATACAATTTGGACATTTGATACAATTAACAAGGAATACAATTTACTACAATTTCCTACTTCTGAAACTGGTTCTTTGCCACAAAAACTAAAAATTGATGGTTCACGTGTATTTGTGAATGATTTTACTGGCGGAAAAATTCTAATTTTTGGCTTAGCACAAGACACAGCTGACATAAAATACACAAGTATAGTAAATCCAATACCACAGGCCTTTACTGGGGACTTTGCAATTGACTCTGAAAATAATTTATGGTATACTACGTGGGTTCCAGAGACAACTGGATTACTCGTGAAATTTAATTTTAATGACTATCAAAAAGAGATTTCAATTGATGATACTGATACCACTTTAGAGAAATACATAGATATATTTGATTTTCCAAATGATCTAAACACTGCAAATGGTTTATCGATTGATGAAAATGGTGATATTTGGATTGTTGACACATCAAGCAGTTTCTTTTTTAGATTTAATTCCACAGATGAGGAATTTACCAAGTACATAACAACACCACCACCACTATCTAGTTACGGAAACGTTACAGGCGTAATAAAATCTCCAATATCAAGACCATACTGGATTACAAGTGACAACCTTGGAAATCTTATCTTTAACGAGCAGACATCAAATCAGATTGGCATCTTTAATGTAAAGAATGAATCACTTATTGAGTATATGATTCCTTCAAAAAATCCAAATTGGTCTGATTGTGATGCATCATCAAATGTAAATTGTGGTGTAGCACAGATTTTTGGATTTGACGTAGCAGATGGTGCAGTTTGGTTCACAGAGTGGGCTGAAAATAGTATTGGAGTAGTTGATACAACAAAATCATTACCATTTTCAATTAGTATAGACACAGAATTACTAACGTTAAAGAAAGGACAATCAGAGGATATCACTCTCACAGTAACATATGACGATATTTTAGACTCGATGAACACTGAGATAAAGTCAGGACACACTGCATCTAGCACAGTTAATTTCTCTGACATCACCATTTCATCATCAAGAGACTGGGAATATGGTAATTCCGAAGACATTATAGTAACGATTCATGCAAGCGAAACGTCATTATCAGGAGACTATAAGGTATTACTTGGTATAGGAAACGACGAAGTAACTCTCTCACAATACGTAGACATCATAATAGAATCGTGATACCAGAAATTGACTCAGAGTTAGGTCTCTCTGTATATTCAACTAAATTTTCAGGAATAAAAGGCAAGATCAAGCAGAATAATGAAGATTTTGAAGTTAGTGAAGTAATATCTGAAAAAGCACTTCATGCAATTTCTGAGGATAGTGGTCATTCAGTCTATTTACTTAGAAAAAATGGAATTGACACAAACCATGCATTACGTGATGTTGAAAAAAGATATGGGTTGATGCTTCGTGCACTTGGTCTAAAGGACTCGAATGCAGTAACGGAACAGTTTGTTCAGACAAAAACTATGTCGAGATCTTTAGAAAAAATTGAAGGCAAAAAATATTCCTTGAAAAGAATTGGATTTTCCAAAAAACCAATTGCAAAACAAGACATGCTAGGAAACAAATTCAGGATAAAAATTTCTGATTCCATAAATGACATTTCAAAATTTACTGAACATGATAAAATTTTGAATTTCTTTGGCTATCAGAGATTTGGGTCAAGGCGTCCAATAACACATTTAGTTGGAAAGGCAATAATACAGAAAAATTATCAGGACGCAGTTGATTTTCTATTAGGTTATTCATCAAAGTATGATTCTGAAGAGAATAATCACTACAGAAAATTAATTTCAGAGCGTAAATCAGATTCAGAAGTAATTGATCAACTACCTAAATCCATGGACATAGAAATAACAGTTCTCAAAAGTCTCGCTAAATCAAATGATCATAAGACCACTATACGTGAAATCCCATTACAAATGCGACGATTTTATGTTCAAGCATATCAGTCTTACATTTTCAATAAGACACTTAGCATGGCTTTTGAGTATGAGGAGGATTTGTTTCTCCCACAGGGGAATGATGTTTGTTATGATAGAAGTAGCAGGTTAGGTAAATTTCAGAATGATCCTGGTCAGAGGCTAACAGTTCCATTAGTAGGGCATTCATATTTCAAGAAAACAAGATTTGATTATTACATACAAAAGATTCTAGAGCAAGAGGAAGTTTCACCATCAGAATTTTTAATAAAAGATTTTCAAGAAATATCTATAGAGGGTGGATTCCGAAACTCATCAATACAGTGTGATGGGTTTCAGATATCAAATGATATAGTTGAATTCCAATTATCACGTGGTTCATATGCGACAATTATCATGCGTGAAATTTTAAAACCTGAAGATCCATTATCGTGTGGTTTTTAAAAACAGAGAGTTTACTGAAATTATGAAAAAAGCAACATTTGCGGCTGGATGTTTTTGGCATGTTGAAGAAATATTCAGTAAGACACCAGGTGTAAAATCAACCCAAGTTGGATACACCGGTGGGAATTTAGAAAATCCAACATATGAGCAAGTATGCACTGATCGGACTGGTCATGCAGAAGCAATTGAGGTTGAATATGAACCTGAAGAAATCTCATACAAACAACTACTCAAAGTTTTTTTCGAGAACCATAATCCAACAACACCCAACATGCAAGGTCCAGATATAGGAATACAATACCGTTCTGCTATATTTTTCCATGATTTAGAACAAGAAGAATTAGCCAAAGAGGTAAAAGAGAATCTCAATCCTATTGCAAAAGAAAGATTTGGTAATGAGATTATAACTGAGATAAAATCGGCGGTTCCATTTTATCGAGCAGAAGAATATCACCAGAAGTACTTTGAAAAAAACGGCCTACATTAGTTTCTTTTTTTCTACAATATACCCCATCAGAATAATTATCACACCCACTGTTCCGATGTATATTCCATTGTTAATCCATTCTGGATTTTGATACATGAATGAGGAATCTGGACCAATTGTTCCCTGACCTTGAAACTGGAATATAATTCCAAAGATCATAATTATAATTCCTGAAATAATTATTGGTAATGATTTCATAGACATACTCTCATATCTCAGGTTTAAAACACCATCTTTTTCAAAAACACACTATGGCTTCATCAGTATTTTTCCAAACAGATCTTTTCCTGAAAGCATTTTTTGGTGAGCAGTTGGTGCCTCTTCAAGTGAAAATATGGAATCAATTACAGATCTTATTTTACCCTGTGCCATCCAGTAAAGACCACATTCAAGTTCTGAGCGTGTTCCCTGTGTTGAACCAACTACGTTCAAACCTTTGAAGAAGACATGACGCAAATCTGTCATTACATTGTAGCCAGTTGTTGCACCAGTGGTTACAAGAGTTTTTCCATATTTGAGCAGTGACAATTCTTTGTTCCAATGTGAACCACCAATATGCTCATAGATTATATCAATCTCTGACTTTTTTGATTTTTGTTTAGAAATCTCTTTAGCAATTTTTTTCACTTCTTTATGCCAGTCTTCCTTTCTGTGATCAACCGCATAATCAGCTCCTAACTCAATACATTTTTCTAATTTACTTTCACTTGCAGTTGCAATTACATCACAACCGTATAACTTCGCAATTTGTATTCCAAAAATCCCCATACCAGAACTTCCTCCCATAACTACCACGGTTTGACCAGGTTGCATTTTTGCTCTTGCTACCAGCATATGCCATGATGTCATCATTGTCATTGAAGCGGCCGCAGCGTCATCCAAACTAATTTTATCAGGAATCTTTACAGCATTAAATTCAGGAAGATGAGTGAATTCACAATATCCTCCCCACAACGGTCCAGTTTGAAATCCCCAAACCTTCCTTTGTCTACAATCATACTCATGTCCAGATGTACACTTACTGCAAATCCTACAGGATAAATTTCCATGAGAAACAACACGGTCGCCCACTTTGAGATTTTTAACATCATCACCAACTTCAGTTACAATTCCTGCTGCATCTGTTCCAGAGATATGTGGTAATGGAACATCAATCGGTTTTCCTCTCATTGCCCATATGTCATCATAATTTAGTGCAGCAGACTCAACCTTGATAATAACTTCATGTGATTTTGGTGTTGGTTCTGTAATATCCTTAATGTTCAAAATTGATTCAAAATCATCATCTTTGGCATATTGCTCAAAAACAAGCGCTTTCATAAGTTGCAGAACTATCAAATGATTATTACCGTTTCTAAATATACTGGGCATGTAGGCATAGCTTTACGAGAATTAACAAGACACATAAATCAATTTTGACTTTGGTCTTTAATCCAAATCTCAATAGCATGTTACGTGTATACGTGGAATAATTCTGAAGCAGGGGAATCAATACTAGCAAAACACTCAACTTTTATTATTTTTGCAAGTGCCGCTACATCTGCGCTGATAATGGCCATGTTACTTCATACATACTTTAATGATTTTATGGTAGAAAATCCACTCATCAACTATATCTTATTTGGTCCAGCATTTGGAATTGGATTTTTGTATGGCCTAAAAATTTCTGAAAAAGCATTACAGCCATCTGAAACTAGAAGTGCATTAAAGCGAAAGATAATCAAGACATTTCTTTTCTTTTTAGTGATTGGTGGGTTATTTAGTTCTGTAAATTTTGCATTACATGGTGGTGCAATGATGCCAGAAACATCTCCAATAGATGACGGTCTACTCATATGGATCCAAGATATGTTAACATCAAACGGTGGTACAACATTTTTGATTGCATCAAGTTTCACATTAATGGCAGCTGCCACAAGACGTATAGTTGGACTTAATGCAGGAATGTTAAGTAGAGTCATCACATTTGCTGGAACGTTTATCTTCTTTTCAATGATTAGTATGAGTATTACTCAAAGTGATCCTACACATTCCCAAGTGTATCTATACACTTTCTATCATGCTGGTATCATTGGTGGTGCAATGTATCAGATGAACAGGTTCACAACTAATCTAAACAAATGGGAAGATTATATGAATGACCAATAGTTATTCTACAGTTACTGTTCCAATCATCCATGGATGAACAAGACAATAGTATTGGAATTCTCCACTATCAGTAAACTCATGCTCAAATGTAGATCCTGCCATTATCATTCCTGAATCAAATACACCGTCTGGTCCACCAGCAGGTGTTCCACTTGTTGCAAGATGTGCAGCAGTATCGTTATTCACCCAAATTACTGTGGTACCAGTTCCAACAATTAGTGATGAAGGAATATAACATTCACTTGTTTCGTCACATCCTGGTACACCCACACCTTCAGGCATTATTACAGTCTCAGATATGGGTTGCATTACAGGTGGGGGTGTGGTTACATCTAATTCAGCAACTGTCATATCTTCAGACATTTCATTTGGGTCTAAACTGGGAACCTCATATAGTGTGTTACCCGCCTTAACGAATTTTTGACACTCTTCAGTTGCATAAAATATTGCTTTACACTCCTCAAAGAATGCGGTTTTATCTCTCTGTATCTCATCGCCAAAAAGCACATTATCACCAATTGCCAGATGAATTATGCCTATTGATGCAAGCGATGCTGCAACTAGAATCATCGAGTAACCTACTTTTCTATAATTATGTGGATTCTCCATCTCTGACATTTAGTTTGAAGAAATTTTGGGCAAATTTATTACTTTAGAAGTAATCAATTATGTAGTTGGCAATACAAATTTTACATTATGAGTTTCTAGGACCAATACAGATCTCAGAATGGGGTCCTCCAATGAGTCAATTAGTATACCTACTTTTTAGCAAAACCAAAAATGGTTTTAACATATTGTATGCCTCACAAGTAGAAAAAACGGATAAGACCGATTTTTTTGTACAGAATGATAAATTCCAGTGTTGGTTACAGCATGCTGGCTCTGACGCAATGCTGTATTTGGCAATTTATCCACTGCCAGATTCTCAAGAAAGTGATAGAGAGAGAATTGTCCAACAAATAATTAGTAAATATAGGCCGCCATGCAATACTGAGTAGTATTTTTGAGATGTATAACCGAATCATGCTTTATTTTTAACATCAAACAATTGTAGTGTTAACAGGTCAATTGCTTTTTTTAGATGGTCAAACTCATTGATTGAATGAATTTGTCCCTCCGTCAGCATCCTAAGTACTTTGATCACACTTCTTTGGTAGTCATCTTTTGCAGAAACTTCCAATGCATTAATCTTAGATAGAAGATTTTCAAAATTTCTTACCATATCATCTTTCGAGGCATGCTTTTCCATGTAGAGAATCTTCATGTCTCATATATGAATCAGAGTTGCTCATCATCAATTTCTTCAAATGCATCTAAAAATTGATTGCAAGGACAATCTGGAATTTCACACTCTCCTCGTCTTAGCATTGATTCATTTGAGTCACTTGTAGTGTGCGCTTCATCTGTATGATGACAACGCCTACAATTCATAATTGCAGCAACTTTGTTATCTATTTAAGGAATTAGAACTGCTCTCGCTTCTATATCAGAGTTCTTTAGTTTTTGTAATGCTTCATTTGCTTTTTCTAATGGAAATGTCTCAGTTACAACCTGAAAATTATTTTTTTCAGATATCTCAATGACTTGTTCCATATCTTTTCTAGAGCCGATTAGCGTACCACGAATGGTTTTTTCTTCAAATGCTAAAAAATTAGGAATTCTACCTACCGTTGCAACTACTACAGTACCACCTTTTTTAACAGATTTTATTGCAGTATCAGTCACTTCATCAACAGGAGCAAACACAATTGCCGCATCAAAAAGACCATATTCATCATTTAGTTTATCTAGAAATTTTTCTTGATCAGATAGATAGACAAATGTGTTATCAGCGCCAAGTTTTTTTGCCACATCAAGATGTTTTTCTTTTCTTGAGACGCCAGTAACTTCGCATCCTTCTACTTTAGAAAACTGTATTGCCATATGACCGACTCCACCAATTCCAAATATTGCAATCTTCTTGTTTTTTTCTGGTTCAGCAGCCTTTACAGCTTTGTATGCAGTAATTCCTGCACAAAAAAGTGGTGCTGCGTAATCAGATGTCATAGTTTCAGGAACTCTAGTTACAAAATCTTCTGAAACTGTTATGTATTCAGAGTAACCACCCTTTAGCGATTCGCCTGTAACTTCCATATTCTCACAAAGATACTCTTTACCCTCGTTACAATATTGGCAGTTAAGACATGAACCCATCAAAGGAGTAATTCCAACTCTGTCACCAATCTTAAACCTTACAACATCGTCGCCAATTTTTTCAATTCTTCCTACAATCTCATGTCCTGGTACAGTTGGTAGAGTTGGTGGTAGACCAATCTCTTTCCAATCACCTTCAATCGAATGTAATTGTGAATGGCATACACCACACGCTTCAATTTTTACTAAAAGTTCATTTTGTTTTTGTATTTGATGCTTATCAATTTCTCTAAGTTTTAGCGGGTTTGATTCAACAGGACCTAGGTTCTCAAGAACCATGGCACGCATCTTTTCAGGCATACTTGACTTGATTTTCTCTATTCTTAAGATTGTTACGGATAATAAGAAATAAAATCCATTCAGTTATGTCTTAACTATGGATTATAGAGTTACTGCTGAAGATAAAGAGAGAATAAAATTTCTAAATGAAGTTGCAAAAAATAAATTTATGAATTTCAGCCTCAAGCAATTAATCAGATTTCAGGAATTAATTGAAAAGAAAGATTATGGTAATGAGAAAAAAGCTCAGAAATCTAAACGTAATTTACTCAAACAAATTAATATTGAGATCTACAAGCGTGATGATTCTGCAATATGGAAGTAATCAGGTTACGTACAAATAATCAAGATTCAAAATATCTTTATGCCAAATAACCTAGCCAAAGAATCAAGCCCATATCTTTTACAGCATAAAGATAATCCAGTTAATTGGTATTCTTGGAATGATGAATCATTACAAAAGGCAAAATCTGAAAATAAGCCAATTTTTCTATCTGTTGGATACAGTTCTTGTCATTGGTGTCATGTAATGGCACATGAGTCATTTGAAAATGACGATGTTGCCAAGATTATGAATGAGAATTTTATTAACATTAAAGTTGACAGGGAAGAACGACCAGATTTGGATGATATATACCAAAAAGTATGTCAGATGTCAACTGGACAGGGTGGATGGCCACTAAGCGTATTTCTAACTCCCGAACAAAGACCATTTTATGTAGGAACCTATTTCCCTGTACTTGATTCCTATGGTAGACCAGGTTTTGGAAGTTTGTGCAGGCAACTTGCACAATCATGGAAAGAAAAACCAAAAGAAATTGAATCTGCAGCTGATAACTTTATGACAAATTTATCTAGATTAGAACAAGTTACAGAGCCATCGCAAATTAGTAAGTCAATACTTGATGAGGCAGCAGTAAATCTTTTGCAAATAGCTGATACCAATTATGGTGGATTTGGCCAAGCACCGAAATTTCCTAATGCCTCAAATATTTCATTCATGTTCAGATATTCAAAATTATCTGGAATCTCAAAATTCAAAGATTTTGCTTTACTTACATTAAAAAAAATGGCTAAGGGTGGAATATTTGATCAGATTGGTGGAGGCTTTCATAGATATTCAACAGATGCAAGATGGCTAGTTCCACATTTTGAAAAGATGTTGTATGATAATGCACTACTACCAATTGTATATGGTGAAGCATATCAGATCACAAAAGATGCTTTCTTCTTAGATGTAGTTACAAAAACTCTTGATTATGTTATTCGTGAGATGACTTCACCAGAAGGAGTTTTCTATTCAGCAACAGATGCTGATACGAATGGTGAAGAGGGTCAAACTTTTGTTTGGAAGAAGCGAGAGATTGAGGAGGTTCTAGGGAAGGAGTCTGATGTGTTTTGTATTTATTTTGATGTAACAGATGGTGGAAATTTTGAAGGAAAGTCAATTCTTGCAAATAACGTTAAAGCGTCAGCAATTGCATTCAAATTCGGTAAAACAGAGGATGAAGTTAATAGAATAATTTCAGAGGGTTCATCAAAATTACTTCAGGTAAGGAATAAGCGACCACAGCCAGGAAAAGATGACAAAATTCTAACTGCATGGAACGGTTTGATGATCTCAGCATTCGTTAAGGGTTATAGAATATCTGACGATTCAAAATATTTGAATATCGCAATTACTGCAACTAACTTCCTTCAAAAGCAATTTGAAAAAAATGGTACTCTTAATAGAGTATTCAAAGATGGTGAGTCAAAACTCAACGGATATCTAGATGACTATGCATATTTTGCAAACGCAGTTGTAGATGTGTTTGAGATAACCGGCAATCCCGAATATCTTAACTTTGCAAAAATATTGGCCGATTATATGATTGAGCATTTCTGGGATGAGAAAAGTGATAATTTTTTCTTTACTTCCGATAACCATGAAAAGTTAATCATGAGACCAAAAAGTAATTACGATTTATCAATGCCATCTGGTAATTCTGTTGCAGCACACGCATTACTTAGGCTGAATCATATTATGAATGAACATGTATTTTCTGAAATATATCAAAAGATACTTGAATCTCAGGCAACGCTTGCTGCGCAGAATCCATTTGCATTTGGATATCTTCTTAACGTGTTGTATCTTGCAACTAGTGAGTTAACTGAAATAACAATCCTAAATTTAAAAAATCATGAATTGATAGATTCCTTAAACAAAAAATTCATTCCTGAATCAATTATTGTACAAATTGATAATAAACATAAACTTGATGCATTATCAAATTACTCATTTTTTACAGGAAAACAATTTCCAGAAAATACAACAAATGTATTTGTGTGTAAAAATTTTAGCTGTTCGTTACCACTAGTTAATATTTCAGAAATAGAAGAAAATCTTTAAAATCTTTTCAAGTCGACCTGGAATTTTTCACCAACTTGTGGGCGACCCATTTTCTCATATCTATTTTTTGGCATTGTTATCGAAACGGTTGTCTGTGCATAACTTTTTAATTTTATTGTTGGCTGTGCTTGAAGAATAGCTTCTAACAATGGCATAACTTGATTTTTTGTTTCTGAGTCTAACTTTTTTCCAACATTCTCCATGATCAATTGTTTTTGTGATAATGGCTCTGTTTGTACATCTTCAATTAATGTCATCTGAACAGCTTGACCATTGTCATTAATTTGTTGAATTTTGTAGCCTATAATTTCTGACATATTTTTTAGTATTTTTTTTAGATTTATCTGTACCTATACATCTGGTTTCTTTTCTAACGATTCTCTAATCTGATCTGCATTAGATTTGATAAATTCATGAAACTCTTGAATATCATCTAACCCTACTTCGAGTTGTTGATTTGCATATGTCTGCAAGAAAGTTGAATAGATTGTTCCAACAATCAACCCAAACGCAACATCCATCTCAGAGTCTGAAAATTCCTGATATTCGGTTGCAAATTGCTTGTATGACTCTGATTCATCTATATAATATTGTATCAAATCATCTAAGAATTTTTTGTTGTTATCAGAAATTACCATGTTTTAATCCATTTTGTCAAAACGAGATAATTTTTGAAATTCTTGAAATTGAGTTAATTGTTTTTTCAGGATATCTAGATAATATGATGTATGATGCTACAGATCCAATTAGTAATGCACCAGTACCCAAAGGAAATTCTGGAACTGCGGCATATTCATCTGACTCTGCAGTTAATGAATAATCAACTGCATGAAGTGACTGTGCCTTTTCATGAATTGGAATAATAAAGAAATTACTATCGCCAGCTCTTAAAAAATCAGGCTGTAATTGAACGCTTGACAATGTGAGAACATTTCCATCTCTGTCATACAAGGTAGCAACCACACTTATCATGTTAGCTGTAATTTCACCCTGATTTTCTAATGTTCCTGAGATAGCAAGATTACCTTGATTATCTTTTTTAAGATCAGATGAGATTATCTGAATTACTTGATTTTTTGGTTCTGCAACTCTATAATCAAATTCCAAATTATAATTAGATGCTGAGCGAAGGTCATGACCAGTAATAATAATATCAAACGCACCATTCATGCCAGGCATTATTACATTATTAATTGGATTTCCACTAACTTGACCAATTTGGAAACCATCATCATCTAATAATTTTGCAATAATCTTAATTTGATTAAGTGGTACATTTGAACTGTTTTCAACCTCTCCAACAATATGTAGTGAGCCGTCAGCGCTAACATATTTTTGATCATTTTGGATAAAAACATCTGCAAATGCTGGTTGAATAAATAAAAAAAATGGCAGTATAGCAATTATTGCAAGTTTCTTCATACCTGTAATTGATATTATATTGTTTAAAGATTTTATGGATTTGGATTATTTTTTGCCTTTTCAAATAAAGCAAGTGCAGCCATTTCATACTCAAATGATGCCTGTAATAGTTCATCGGCACGTATCTTTTCACTTTGATCGTCATTTCTGATCCATTTAATTAAGTGTTGATCACTATCAAGCTGGGTTTCAGTTGACAGTTTGAAAAGTTTCACTGAACCAGAAAACGCATCTGGCATTTGCAAGTCAGTGTATTTTGCAATTATATTTGTCATTTTCAATATATGATTATCTGCAAATTCTAGAATTTGATCTTTCGTGATACTTTTTTCTTTCCACATAGACACCTTAGAATAAAAATCTGATTGCTCTTCCTTCAGTTCATCTTGTATAGCCTGAATATTGTTTCCAAAAGCAAACCCACGAATTTGTGCTTGCTCTGCGGAATAAAAATAGTAAATTGATGCCCCAATTATGATTGCACCAATGATTATAACTGAAAATACTCTAAAACCTGATTTTTTTGTTCTTGGCTTTTTCTTCAAAATTATTCAATATAGGTTCCTTGTTCATCTGATTTTAATTCAACTGTAAATTCGGTCCCACTAATAAAAGACTCACCACGTATAGTACGTATTCGTGCAATAACTAATTCATGAGGCCATATTTGCACAACTATTTGACCTACTTGAGGATTTTCTGGAGCATCAACAATTTTAATGTCTTCTCTTTTTACACCGCACTCTTGAATTTTTTTTATAGAATGTTCAACCAACGGTTCAGGATCATTATGACTTAACGCCCAAACGGTTCCTGAGTATTCAATTTGTTGCAATATTTTTCACATTTTTAGTGCGTATAAATGTCATTCATTCTTTGTAACTACATTTAGCGTCATTGTACTAACAACACGTGATAGTCGTCTAATGTGCATGGATACGGTTTTTTCAAATTCATCTTGTGATTCAGCATGAATTTCTGCTATAATATCATAAGCACCAAATGTAACATATGCATTTTTAATTTGAGGAACTTGATTTAACTCATCAAGTATGTACTCCTCAGCACCCAAATCACAATTTAATAATACAAATCCAATATGCATGTTTTCTTAAAAGTTAATACTATGACTGGTGTTTAAGTGTTCATTATTTTTTGTAACGACTACCATTTTTTTCGATTAGACGATCTAGTGACACTTGAAAAACGTCCAGGTTTTTTTCTTTTGTATTGGTCTCTTGCAGAAACATTTCGTTTGTAGCCGTTTGTTCTATAACCACCACTTCTTCCTCCAAAACTTCTTCCATAGTTAGAACGCATTGGAGGCGCAATTCTTCTTCGAGTATCACGTTTTAGTGGATCAGGAATTCTTATTTCAATACCAAGTTTTTGATTTAGATCTGTCAAATCTGATTTGATTTGTTTTTTTATTATGTTCCAATCTGCAATAGACGAATATGAGACAAGTGTTATTGATCTTCCTTTAGCACCTGCTCTTGCAGTTCTTCCAATCCTATGAAAATACACCATATCTTGATTAGGAACGTCATAATTAATGACTAGTCCAACTTTTGGGACATCAATACCTCTAGCAGCTACATCTGTAGCTACTAACACATCAACATTATTCTTTCTAAACTTAGTCATAGAATACTCTCGCTTATTCTGTGACATGTCACCTTCTATAGCAACAACGCTAAATCGTGCCTTTTGTAGATCACGAGCAACATTTCTTGTGCGAACTTTTGTAGAACAAAATACAATTGTTTGTCTTCGTTTATTCTCTTTTATGAAATCTGTCAGATATCTGTGCTTGTCTCTATCTTTTATTACTAAAAATGATTGTTCTATTCCCTCACCACTTAAATCATCAGAATCAACAAGAACTCTTTTTGGATCATTTAGATATTTATCCGCTAATCGTAGGATGTCAGTAGGCATTGTTGCAGACCATAAAGAAGTGATACGATTGTCTGGAATTCTTTCTAAAACATATTCAATATCTTCTATGAATCCCATATCTAGCATTACATCTGCCTCGTCTAATACCACATACCTAATTTCATCAGTTCTTATTGTGCCTTGATTTAAATGGTCAATTAATCTACCTGGAGTTGCAACAATGACTTCAGGTTTTTTTCTTAAAGCGTCTAGTTGAATTCCTATTCCTTGTCCGCCATAGACAGTTGCAATCTTAGTTTTAGTGTACTTTCCAACTTTTCTCAATTCATTTGTAATCTGGATTGCAAGTTCTCTAGTTGGAGCAATTATCAAACCTTGTATACCGCCACCATTAGAAATGTTCTCAAGCATTGGAATTCCAAAAGCTGCAGTTTTACCCGTGCCCGTATGCGCTTGACCAACCACATCATGCCCCTCTAATAATAGTGGAATAGTTTGTGATTGGATAGGAAATGGTGTAGCAAATCCTAATTCCTGAATTCCTTTCAGTATAGTTTCTTTTATTTTTAATTCATCAAATGCATTCATTTTTTCTATCTAAAGCAATGACAGAAAAAGCAAGTGCCTAAACTATCATTATTTCTAATTCAGCGCGATTTCTACGTCTAATAAACCCATGTTTCAAAAAAATAGATCTTGATGATTAACTAACCTGTTTTTAGGATAGGTTTTATAGTCAAATTCACGACTAGAAATGTGAAAAATGGGAAACGATATGCTGTTGCAGTAGCTGGTATTTCAATTGTCGTTGCTATAGCAATTTCATTTACATCATATCTGGATCAAATTGAACAAGTAGAAAGACAAGCTCAGGTAGACAATCTACCAATGGCTACATTTCAAGCACCATTCTTAGGTTCCATGTCAGCAACAGTGACAATAGTTGAAATTGGTGATTATCAATGTGAAGCATGCAAACATTGGTTTGATCACACACGTCAAGATATTATTGACAGTTATGTCGATACTGGAAAAGTAAATCTAACTTTTATTGATATGGCATTCCAAGGCGTACATTCACATGATGCAGCTATGGCATCATATTGTGCTGGTGATCAGGACAAATATTGGGATTATCATGTCATGTTATATGATCATCAAGAGGGAGTTGATTCTGGCTGGGCAAATAATGAGCGATTAAAATCATTTGCATTTACATTAGGTTTAGACATTGATAAATTTTCACACTGTCTTGACTCAAAAAAATACTATAACCAAGTAAAATTAAACCTTGAAAAATCGACAAGTATTGGAGCAGATCGTACACCTACATTTATCATAGTTAATGCATCAGGTGAACAAAGACAAATTATTGGGGCACAAACATTTGGCGTGTTTGAGAAAGTCATAGAGTCACTCCTGTAAATTGAGGAATAGTTTCAGATTAGTATTCACAAAGTATGAATATTTTGTTTTATCAATAATCATTTCCTTCTCATTGTTTTTTGCATTATCAATAATTTCTGAATACATATTTCTTGAGCCATACATAATTTTTTCAGTTTACCCTGAGACAGCATTTAATTTTTTGCTAATTTTGATCTTATCAATATTGGCAGGAATAGTTGTTTCAATGAATATTTTCAGAGTTAAACTAGTCAAAAAAACTAGAAGTGTAGGTGCTGGTTTAACTGGAACAATTATTGGTGCATCAGCTGGAGCCTGTAGTTGCGGCCCAATTGGGTTTTCAGTAATTACAACTTTTGGAGCAGCTGGAAGTATTGCAAGTGCATTTCTTACAAATTATGAAACTCCACTGAGACTGGTATCAATCGGTATCTTGATTATTGTATTAATTACAACAATGAAAGCCATACCAATCGAGTGTAAAATCAAGTAATATTATAAGATCTTTCCAATTCAAATTTTCTAAAGTAAAAAGACAACTTTTTACAACCTCTAAGGATTACTTGAGAAACAGTTCTGATTAATTATGTCAAAAATCTACATTCCAACTCGTCCTTCTAAAAGGGACTATAATTCAGATGAGTTAGATGAGACTGACGATCAATAACAGTAATCCTAACTTATTTTTCTAAATGATCCATCTGGTACCTGCACTTGAGAAAATTCTTTTGGATGAATTATCTTTCCTAAAATTTCAATTCCAGTGATAGTTCTAATACTTGGTTTGCTAAAATATGAATTTGCATCAACCGCAAAAACATTTTTGTCTTTTACAGCTCGTAAACGTTGCCAACTATGATCGTTTTTAAGATTATCATTATATTCTTCTATTGTTCTTTGTACATTAAATCCGCATGGCATCATTATGATTATATCTGGATCAGAATTTTTTACTTCATCAAATATTATTTTTCTGGAATGCTCTGATTTTTTACTGATTAGATTTTTAGCCCCAACAAGCTCGATCATCTCTGGAATCCAGTGACCAGCACTGTAAAATGGTTCAATCCATTCAATTGCCAGAACTTTCGGTGTGTATGAAATTTGTTTCTCCTCAAAAAACTTGATTCTTTTTTCAAGTGCTTCAATTAATTTAGTTCCTTTTTTTGATGCATGAATCTTTCTTGATATTTCTTCTATAGTATTTAGTATCCCATTAATGTCATGTGGGTTCATAGCAAATATTTCAGGTTTATCATTCAAAATTTTCATTGCATTGTTTACTTGATTAGTATATGCAGAACATACTTCACAGATTTCTTGAGAGATTATCAAATCAGGATCAGCTTTTTTCAGATTTTCTACTTGTAACTCGTAGATATCCTTACCATTTGTTACAAGTTCTAGTATTTTCTGATCAATTTCTTTACTAGACATCTTTTCTGGCTTAAACACACTTTGAATAACACGTGGTTTTTTAATTGCGTCTTCTGGAAAATTACATTCATGTGTTACTCCATAAAGTCTATCCTGAGCATCTAATTCATATAGCAATTCTGTTGCACTTGGCAAAAATGACACAATTCGACTTATGACCATGTTTCAAATTTTTCTAATAATTTAAACATCTTATGTTTACAGTTTGTCAAATAACATTTTTTGAATTATTTATTATGATTAGGCACATACCACGTATGTGGATACCACTGGAAATGACATCAGAAAAGGTATAGAGACTAAATGGCATGAATATTTGAGCAGGTATGGAAATCTATTTTCATCTGATGAGATTTCTGGCTCTAGCCCTCCATCAGTTTTTGTAGGCTCGTATGGATATCCAAAAGTTGGTGTTGGGCCTATGGTGCCACCTATTCATGGTGATACTAGCCTATTGGATATACCTGAAAGGTGGATAGGAAAAAGTCTAGAAGAGATTGTAAATTTTAGACTAAATCTTATTCGAGGAGTAAATAAATTATCTATTACACAAACTGAGGGACGATTCATTGAAAATTTGCAAGAGGTTGCTATGTCATCAGGACCAATAGATTCTGAGATTAAATTTGTAAAAGAAACATCACCTGTCACAACCATAGATGGACAGGCACCACCATTTGGGCCTATCGGTGAAATCAAAAAAGTGTCATTCTCCCCTACATCATCTAACAAATCTATTGAAAAGGTCTACTATGATACTGATCTCAGAGCGACTGACGCCGTCATGAAACTTTTCAATAGTGGTATCAACATCACCACTATTCAGAAATGTTTTAGCATTGGTATGCTTGGTAAAAGTAGAAAATTAGTTCCAACCAAATGGAGTATCACAGCAACTGATGATATAATATCTAAGAATATAGTTACAGATCTTTTAGATTATGACATTTTAGATTCATTTAGTGTATTTACTTTTGCACATCTTGGTAATTATTTTGCAGTTATTCTTTTTCCACATAGATGGATCTTTGAGATGCAAGAAGCATGGTATGATGGGAGTACTATTGGTTTTGGAAGTGACCATGAAGACGCTAAAGGTATTAACCATCCACCAGAAATTGCAGGTGCATATTTTGCAGCAAAGTTAGGAGTATCTGAATTTCTTTCAAAAATAAAAAAACAATCTGGTGTTATTGTTTTTCGAGAGATTCGTCCTGAATATGCGGTTCCTGTTGGTGTATGGCAAGTACGTGAAGGGATAAGGCAAGTAATGAAGACTAAACCTTTTCATGTCGAAAACATTGAGGATGCAATTGAATTAGCCACAAAATCAATGAGTATTAGTAAAAATGAGTGGTTAAATCATGGTACAATGCTAAAAATGATTAAGCAAAAATCAATATCAGATTTTTTTTAAAGATACTATTTATTGCTCAAACATTAAAAAGAACTATTGAAAAATGTTAGTCTTATAATTGGAATTTTACTTGTGGTGTCACCAATATTATTTACACTTGTAGCATACCCTGATAGCTTTAGTCTTAGTTGGAATCAGGGAAGAGGTGGGTTTTTGTTTGCAATGGCATTTATTGTTGCAGAACTCGTTGGAATCAAATACATAATTCCAACTAAACGATTTTTTTATTGTATTCCATTAATAGGAGTCACTATAGCATTCTTTGCTGCACTACCTTTTGGTCTTCATGATTATATCATGAGTTTGGTGGATGTTTTTGGAGTCCTAGAATATTCTTGGGCATGGTTATTTGATTTTACTGTGATTTCAATTTTTGTAACAGCCACACTTGCTATATTGTTTGGACGTAAATGGATTAGAATTGCACCTGCTGGTCCTATTTTTCTTTCAGGAAGTGCAATAATTCTAGCACTTGATGCATTCTTTCCATATGACACATTAGGACCACTTCAATACATTGTTCCATATTTTGTTCAAGCAAATGTTTGGGTTATTACAGCACTTGATCTTGGTGTTGCTACTGCACGTGATAATCTAATGTTTCTAAATGGAGATTTTGGTCCTTTTGCAATGCAAGTGTTTTGGCCATCTGCTGGGGTTCATAGTATTATCATCTATTCTCTTGTTATGATGGCATTTCTTATCAAAATGAGAATTCCTCGAAACAGAAAAATAATATATTTTGGGATTGGTATAGCAGGAACAATATTTGTTAATCTCATTAGAATTTTCTCACTGTCTGTTTATGCATTAAAAGTTACAACAGATCCTCAAGCATGGGAAGAATTTCATTCCGTGGCTGGAGAAATTATGTTCCTTCCATGGCTGTTCATATTCTTGTTAGTTGTTACTGCAATTGAGACAAAAAGATTAAAGAAAATTGAAGAATCAGGACAAAATGTTCAAAAATAACTTGTTAAATCACTTTGCCCTTCCATGTCTGATAATTCCGAAACTCTTAGACCAAGTCTTCTAACTAATAGTTTCTGATCTTCTATTGCATCTGTAAGTAACTGGAAAGATACTTTTTCTAACTCGCTAATACTACTAGTTGGGTTTTTCAACATCCGTGATTTTGTTTTTGTAGATAAATCCTCATTTACAAATTGTATCCCAATTGATCTGAACATCTTTTGCTTTTCCATAGATATTGTATTTACTTGCTTACATAGTATTTTCAGATTTTCCTTTAGAAATTCTAAACTCTTTGAATTTTCTTTCAGGGTTATTATTTTACTAAATTGAATAGTTGGGGCTCTTGGTTTTACTATATTATTGTCGATCCCTCTTGCAGCATTGTAGATATATGTACCAGTTTTTCGACCAAATTTTGCGTTCAAGTCAAACACGTCAAATTTGAAAATATCATCTATTATCTTACAGTTCAAATCTGTGAAAACTAATTCTGTCTTCTTTCCAATGCCAGGTATCTTTCTTAACTCCAATGGTCCTAGAAATTTCATAATTTGTTCTGGTTTGATGATAGTTAGTCCATCTGGTTTTTTATAGTCTGATGCAATTTTTGAAATTAATTTGTTTGGTGAAACACCAACAGAACATGTCATTTTGATCTTTTTTTGAATCTTATTTTTTAATTGTTGGGCAATATGACTAGCACGCTCAAAATCTGAATTAGATCTACTTGTCACATCCAAATATGCTTCATCTCGTCCAACATATTCAAACACATCTGCAAAACTCTCCATTATGTTCATTGCAGATGAGGAAATATCTGAGTAATAATTAAAATCAGCAGAAATAAAAACAGATTCTGGATTATTTTTAAGTCTACTTTTTGCAAAGGCAATTGGAATGCCAGATTTTACACCAAACTTTCTTGCGGCATAGTTAGCGGTTGCCACTGCACCACTATCTCCACCCCTATCTGAAAATATACAAACTACAACAGGTTTTCCTTTCAGATCTGGATTACGGTTTTCTTCACATTGAGCATAAAAATAGTCAAAATCAACATGAAAGACTATTTTGTTTTCCATGTTTAGTATTTAATTAGAAAATTAATTAGATTTCGGTTTTTACTAATGTAATGTATTATGCAGAAACAAAAATCTAAAACTTTAAGTAAAATAATCTCTTAAGATAAACGCAAAAGTAGTGGGATCTTGAATGGGGAGAAACAAGAAATCCACATCTACTTTTGATCGTCATTACTTTTTATTACATTTAAAGTAGATCGTTATTTTGTTACAATTATGCTTGACAAAAATTCTTAGAAGCTATTTAAATTCTAATTATATAAAGAAATCTTTAACATCACAGATTTTATCATAAATTGCTAAAATTAATTAGTTTTAGAATATACAGTAGAACATGTTGATGAAATTAACTATCAAAGATATACTCAAGCAAAGAGCATTTGCGATGATCGGAATAGTTTCAGGTCTTGTTTTAGGTACAGTATATTATCTTCTCACATTTGAGATGGGTTTTTCACATCTTAGTACAGACATTGATTTACTGACAATTCACATGTCAATATCTATTGTATTAACTGCAATCGTTGCTATATTGGCTGGTATCAATATTGCATTGGTTGCATATAACATAAAGACACAAAGGAGTGTTAATCTAAAAAAAAATGGTGTTTCTACATTTTTAGGTGGAACACTAACTGCATTTACACCTGGATGCCCTGCTTGTACCACATCACTAACAGCTCTTTTAGGAGTTGTAGGAGGACTTGCTATATTTCCACTCCATGGCCTAGAATTAAAATTCATATCAATTTCGGCATTAATATTTTCAATTTGGTGGGCCATGAGGAGCATAAATAAATCATCATGCTGTGAAATGGCAAAATAAGAATTAAATCTAAATATCTATCATTTAAGTAAAATTATGGGCGATGAAATCACTGCAAATGATGATGGAGTAAAATTAAAACCTGAGATAATGAAAAATGAGAAATTATATCATTGCATATTCAAAGATAAAATAATTTTGGCCTTTAAGGATCATCAGGATTTTCTTAATTGTTTTGAAATTGAGGAGCCAAAAATTGTTAATGAGATTAAATCTACTGATGAGAAAAATATAGAAAAAATTTTAGAAGAGTATATTGAGAAGGAGAACCTTAACAAATAGTGATCTGAAATTAGTTGATAAATATGAGTCAAAATCCAAATACAGATGCAGAAGATATTCTTTCTGAATTAGAAAGTTCGGAAGAACCAGTTCCTACAGAAGAACCAGTTCCTACAGAAGAACCAGTTCCTACAGAAGAACCAGTTCCTACAGAAGAACCAGTTCCTACAGAAGAACCAGTTCCTACAGAAGAACCAGTTCCTACAGAAGAACCAGTTC
>Ga0315338_1000556_pt1 | contig 79383 bp, 77 predicted proteins | sample ASW8metaG_FD_204518 | JGI IMG/M metagenome (GOLD analysis project Ga0315338, IMG submission 204518) | Ammonia-oxidizing marine archaeal communities from Monterey Bay, California, United States - ASW #8 | ecosystem: Environmental > Aquatic > Marine > Coastal | place: USA: California | collected...
CAGCATCAGTGGACTGTTCATCATTTTCCGCCAATACATTATGGCGATATAAAATATACTCTACACGACCGGCTTGTAATGGTGTGCCTGTTTTGGCCCTCGTTTGGATATAAGCCTCCTCACCAATTTTTCGCTTCACTACTGAAGATACCAATATTGTATTTTCATTAATTTTCACGAATGGACAGATAAATTGATCCGTGAGTGAATGACTTCCAGTAACGATGCGTACCCCATCTCTATATCCTTCTTTATAATGCCCATTGCCCATTTGTTTTTCTGCGTCTTTGGCCATGGCGTTAAAAGACAGTGAATCTGAATATGTTTTTCCACTGCCTTTAATCTGGCGTCGGACAAAGTCGTTAACAGCTACTTTTTCCATCTTAAGTACCCTTTGGTGTAAAGAAAAAATTATTCACATATATTTTCCGGTTGGGGCCGGTTTGATATTTAACCAAATCAAATTGATCCATATCCGCAAAAGAATGTCCATTATAAAAACACCCCTTATAATTGAGGCTAAATAAATAATCAAAAACAGCCATTACATTTTCAGGGCCACTATGCCGTGCTTCGCATTCGAACATTACCACGGGTTTAAATTGCTTTAATGTATCACGCCCTCCTTGAAATACTTCTAATTCATGCCCTTCTACATCGCACTTGATCAAGTCAATGGGTGAAAGATTATTATCTTTAACGTATTCATCCAATGTGACGGTTTGGACAGCTATATCTGATCCGTTATGATTGGTATTTTTGACTAAGGAAGCACTGGGAGATGGGGTATCCCCAGGCACACTCAATATTGCTTCACGTCTCGTCGATGATAAAGCAAATGATTCTATCTGAATATTATTGTGGGGAAATAAGCCAGTCAGCTTGGATAAGGTTTGATTCAGCTCCGGTTGAGGTTCAAAGGCAATGACTTGTCCAGATGAACCTACCCGTTGAGACATCCAGTAGGTATAAGCACCTTTATGGGCGCCAATATCGATCACAGTTTGACCGAGTTGTAGTTGATTCAAAAGAAAACGAATTTCAGGGCGTTCTGCTCTCAGGCGATACCGCCATGCACGAAGCACCAACTTCGCATAATCTTTTTGAAGGTGCCGAATCACTATTTTTTCCAAGGGTAAAGCTTTTTATTCCAGTTTAGCGCCTTGTATTTTTTCAAAATTATCATGGTTTCCTTTACAGGAAGCGCTTCCATGGTTCCATATTTGCTGGAGACCGTTTCCGCCATAAAGAGCGAATTAATAATAGCTTCTTCGGTTGCTTCTACTGTGGCCATAAACAGACCATTCATGTTGCGATTGCGAATATCTTTCCGTGACACTTCTAAATCATTAGGACCCCCGATTTGACCCGTGCCTCCTGTAACTCTGTTTGCAGGATGGGTAGAAAAAATAATGGCATAATCTCCACTTCCGTTAGACGAATAAGCTCCCACCCGGCCAAAAGCATGGTCCACCCGCTTGGCCATTCGTTTTAAGTTTCGGTTGGAGAGAGGCGCATCCGTGGCAATTACAATCATACAGGAACCTTCGTCTTCATCATAGGGGATTCTGGATGCAAATGGTGAGACCTTCAGTTCGCGCCCAACTGGTGCACCATTAATCATGAGAGAGCCACCAAAATTGGTCTGTACCAACACACCCACCGTATATCCCCCAACATCATTTGGAAGGATGCGAGAAGCGGTACCAATACCACCTTTAAATCCAAGAGCCCTTGTACCTGTACCCGCACCAACCGACCCCTCAATTACTGGACCACTCTTTGCATTTTGAATCGCCTTTAGTGTGTGATGGTTCTGTACATGTCGCCCGGCGATATCATTTAATCCACCGTCATTGGTTTCGCCCACAATAGGGTTCACAGTACCTCGATGTTCGGGTACTGCGAGCATATACCCCAAAATATCATCCGCCACAGAAAATGTATTCAGCGTATTGGTGAGTCCAATGGGCGTTTCAATGGTTCCTAATTCTTCAATTTGAGTAAAACCAACCGCTTTACCGTATCCATTGGTCACATGGACAGCCGCCATGACTTTTTCCTGATATAGGTTTCCCTCATGGGGAATGATAACCGTTACACCTGTCCGAATACTATCGGTTTCAATAATAGTTTCATGGCCAACAGTAACACCAGCCACATCGGTGATAGCATTCCATTTGCCGGTTTTAAACAAACCGATTTCGAGGCCCATATCCCGAGGACTGGTTTTTTGCCCCATTAAAAATGAACAGACAATTAGGAGAAAAATTGGGATGATATTAAATTTTTTCATGCCCGAAACTACAAAATGATAAAAGGATTTACTCATATCTTTCAAGGGGCGCAAATTAGCCCCTTAGATAAAAGGAATTATTGAATGACTGACAACCTTTCCATAGAAAATTACGAAATTGTAAACGATCTTTTACTCGTATCATTTTTAGATAAAAATGATGCCATGATTCCACTCAAAACCTTACGGGAACAATGTCCCTGTGCTGGTTGCCAAGGAGAAAAAGATGCATTGGGCAATATATATAAAGGTCCCGCCCCTGTGTTAAATGAGAGTAGTTTTCAAATCAACGGAATTCAGCCCGTTGGGTATTATGGCCTTCAGCTATATTGGAAAGACGGCCATAATACAGGTATTTTTACCGGCGACCTGCTAAAAAAAATATCGGAATAATTTTTGATGTTTGATATTGTCATCATCGGTGCCGGGATTGTAGGATTGGCTATTGCCAGATCTATAGCTGAAAAAACACATAAGTCCGTTTTGGTTATCGAAAAGGAAGAATCATTTGGAAGGGGAATATCCAGCCGAAACAGTGAAGTAATTCATTCAGGGATTTATTATGAGCCTGACTCGAAGAAGGCGGCATATTGTTCCCGCGGGCGGGACATGACCTATGCATTTTGTAAACAATATAATATATGGGTAAATCGATGTGGAAAGTTAGTCGTGGGGAAATCCCACCAATCAGATGATTTAGAATTATTATATAAAAACGCACAAAGAAATAATGTACCGGATATTCAAATTTTGGATAAAAGTGAGATTAGCGCCCTTGAACCTAAAATAGAAGCAGATATTGCATTGCAAGTGGGGTGTACCGGAATTGGTTCTGCCCATGATCTCATGGCCGCATTTTATAAAATATCTCAAGGAGGTGATCATGATTACCTGTTTAAATCCAAAGTCGTGGGTGCAGACTCCAAAAGTGATAGATATGAAATATCAATTGAGAATGCTCAAGGAGAACTTGAAAAAGTCTCGGCAGAATGGGTGATTAATGCCGCAGGGCTTGAGAGTGATATGGTGGCTCAAATGTTGGATGGCGATTATCCAACCCTTAGATACTCTAAAGGGTGTTACTATAAGCTGTCCTCAAAATGGCGAGGTGCGTTTAACCATTTGGTGTATCCAATACCGGATAAAAAACACGGTTCACTGGGGATACACTTAAGTTTTGATGAATCTCGAATGGTGAAATTGGGACCCAGTGCTCATTGGATTCAGGGCCGTACAGAAGATTATGATGTGGAGGAAAATTTACTGGATCAGTTTTTCACAGAAGGCCACCGATATATACCGGATCTTAAAAAAGAAGATCTTTCTCCCGATTTTGCCGGCATTCGTCCCAAAATCTGGTTGAATGAAAATCCCATGCCTGATTTTTATATTTCACATGAAGCCGACAAAGGCTATCCAGGTTGGGTTAATTTGATTGGTATCGAATCGCCTGGACTCACCTCCGCCATCGCCATCGGCGAAGATGTGGCAACTTGGATTATTTAAACGTATTCTGTCGCCACGCTTCATACATAATAATCGACACAGCATTCGCCAGGTTAATACTACGTCCCGTTGATTTCATGGGAATAGTGATGGATTCATACTTATCAATAATTGTTTGGGGCAATCCACGACTTTCTGGTCCAAAAATGAATGCATCTCCTTGTGAATATCTTAAATCAGAATAGATTGACTTCCCTTTGGTAGAAACTGTATAAATATTATGAGGATTGAGGGTGTTTAAACACTCGGCCAAAGATATCCAAACTTGGAAATCAGTTTTTTTCAAATAATCCATTCCCGCCCGTTTCAAACTTTTATCATCCACCTTGAATCCAAGTGGTTCAATTAAATGAACTTCAAATCCCGTATTCGCGGACAAGCGGATGATATTCCCTGTATTGGGAGGGATTTCCGGTTCGAAGAGGATAATGTGAAACAAATTAAGTCTCTCTAATATCTTAATTCTTTTTTCTGAATTCTGATATCTTCAATCCGATTTCTTTTTTGTCCCCTGCGCGGCAACCGCAGCCGTCTTTTTTGCGATAGCCTTCGGATCACCCAAATAATAATGTTTGATAGGTTTAAGGTCATTATCCAATTCGTAAACCAATGGCACACCCGTAGGAATGTTAAGTCCTACAATTTCCTCATCAGTAATTTTATCTAAATATTTGACGAGCGCCCTTAGCGAATTCCCATGAGCCACTATTAAGACTTTTTTTCCGGATCGGACAGATGGGGCAATGGTTTCATGCCAGAGGGGGAGAAAACGTTCGACTGTACCTTTCAAGCATTCCGATGCAGGAAGTTGAGATGGTGTTAAGTCTTTATATCGCTCATCAAGACGAGGATGTCGCTCATCATCAATATCCAAAGGTGGTGGAGGCGTACTATAACTACGTCGCCAGATGAGCACTTGTTCATCACCATACTTTTCAGCCGTTTCAGCCTTGTTCAATCCCTGCAGAGCGCCATAATGGCGTTCATTGAGGCGCCAATGGTAGATGATGGGTACATTGATTATATTCATTTCATCCAGGCATATGTCCATGGTCCCTGTTGCCCGTTTTAGAACGGAGGTATATACAAGATCAAACTCAAATCCCTCTTCTTTTAATAGTTGCCCTGAGGATTTGGCTTCCGCTTTCCCTTTATCTGTAAGGCCCACATCAGTCCATCCCGTGAATCGATTTTCTAAATTCCATTTGCTTTCGCCATGGCGCAGCAGAACAAGTTTAACCGTTTTCATAAATCTGACCTTTAATCTCTTTAGTCTGACTTCTTTGTTCCCAACCGTTCCTGATTATACGTCCCATCTTGAATGTTTCGCCACCAATGTTCATTATCTAAATACCACTGAATGGTTTTTCGTATTCCCGTTTCAAATGTTTCTGCGGGTGACCACCCAAGGTCCTTGTTGATTTTACTCGCATCAATAGCATAACGGAAATCATGGCCGGGTCGATCGGTGACATAAGTGATAAGTTCAGAATATGAACCTCCATTCGATCTGGGCTTTAATTCATCGAGCGTTGAACAGATGGTATTCACAATATCGATATTTTTTATTTCATTATGGCCACCAATATTATAGGTTTCTCCAATAGTACCTTTTTGGAGGACAGAATAAATGGCGTCACAATGATCTTCAACAAATAGCCAGTCTCTTACATTTAAACCTTCACCATATACAGGGAGGGGTTTTTCGTCCACACAATTGGCAAGCATGAGGGGAATCAGTTTTTCCGGAAATTGGTAGGGACCGTAATTATTGGAGCAATTGGTAATCAAGGCGGGGAAGCCATAAGTACGATGCCATGCCCGAACAAGGTGATCTGAGGATGCTTTGGAAGCGGAATAGGGAGAACTGGGATCATAGGGGGTGGTTTCTTTGAAAAACCCATCATCTCCTAAAGAACCAAACACCTCATCTGTACTAACATGCAAAAATCGGAATTTATTCTTTTCTGATTGCTGACCTCTAACTTCTAAATAGCTTTTGGAAGCATTGAGCAGCGTCGCCGTCCCAATTACATTGGTTTCTACAAAATCCATGGGCCCATCAATGGATCGATCCACATGAGACTCAGCAGCAAAATGGACAATAGCATCTGGCTGGAAATTAGATAGGGTATCAGAAATCAGTTCCCCATCGCAAATATCCCCTTCAACAAACTGGTAATTTGGGTTCCCATCAACGGACTTGAGGTTTTCCAAGTTCCCCGCATAAGTTAGTTTATCCAGATTCAGAATATGATTGTCCATGTTGCGAATTTGTTCAATAATAAAATTACTACCAATAAATCCACACCCTCCGGTCACAAGTATTTTCATAGGATTCCTTATGTTTTTCTCTTTTTAGTAATATCACCATGGATAAAGACAAGAGATTTTAATTCCGTAAATATATAAAAAGAATTTATGTGAAATCTTACTCATCCTCTTCCAATAAAATTGAATAAATAATCATTATATAAGTTCCTAATGAATCATAATTATTTGAAAATTGTTTAAAAATAAACCGGTTCCCGTGATACAATTACGGCATCCTTACCGCACTTATAGGCTAAATATATATTAACAATATATTTATATAAATAGCCTCATTTAACTATATTTGTGTATATTTAGATCAAATAAGGGGAATTATCATACATAATTTAATGCGGAAAAGTGACCTATATCACATCCATGATCAGTGTGCCCACTGTATTATTGTCGCCAGTGTTCGGTCACAAATTGATTAATTCTCTAAATAAGTAAAAAATTAATGTCCATATGGGTTTTCAACTCAAAAGATATGGGTATGATTAATAATATGATAGTCGTGTACAGGCCCAAAATTGGGACTGACAGGGCGGAGCTATGAAAAAAGTATGAATTCACCAATAAAAATCGTATTTTCCTCCATATTGAGATAAAATTATGATAAACAAATATAAACATATTGTGTATGTCCTCTTCGTGAGTGCCTTTGCATTGGGGTATGGGCAGTCCATTCAGGAATTGCAAAAGCTTAAGGGGGACTATGAGAAGTTTCAGAAAGACCAAAAGCAATTGCAACTCCCCACCACTGGGGTTGAACTAGGCGTGGAACCACTCACTGGCTTGCCAAAAGAAGCCCGGCTTACGCCATATGATCTTGAGAAAGACTTATTGTATAAAAAAGAAGATGAAACGCTAAAACATTTTGGTTATGATTTCTTTACACTACGAGATACAGTTGCTTTTTGGGAGAATCTACCTACGCCTGCGAACTATCAATTGGGCCCCGGTGATGAATTGGTTGTCTCCTTATGGGGTGAAACTCAATTGCGACAATCCTACACCATAAACCGCGAAGGAAAGATATACGATAACAAAGTAGGCTTATTGATCCTGATGGGTAAATCTATGGAAGGTGCTAAAAAATATTTAAAAACCCAATTTGGCCGCATATATGCCACACTCAATGGAAAAACGCCCTCTACCTTTATAGATGTTTCTTTAGGCGAGCTTAGATCTATTAATGTGAATTTTGTTGGACAGGTAAAATACCCAGGTGTATACCCCGTTCATCCGTTTTCTACAATAATAACCGGCCTCATTCAAGCCGGCGGTGTAGATACTACCGGTTCGTTGAGGACAATAGAGGTTAAAAGGAATGGTGAAGTGGTGACAGTAGTTGATCTATATGATTATTTACTCAAAGGGAATTTTCCCCAGAATATCCAACTGCGGGATCAAGATATTGTAGTTATCCCCGTTCGAAAAAGCACTGTGGAGATAGACAGTGCAATTGTAAATCCCGGCATTTATGAAGGTGTTTCTGGTGAAGCTGTTTTTGACTTGATTCAATATGCCGGTGGGTTAACACCCGATGCAGCAGACAAAATTGGCTTGAGTCGCATAAAGCCAATGGGTGAAAGGGGCTCAGTAGGCATTTACGAAGGGCATTATATCAATATTGAAAACGCCAAACTGATTCCCATACAAAATGGCGACCATATATCAGTCCGCCGCCTTTTTAAAGAGAACCAGTTAGTCGAGATCATCGGTCAGGTAAAAGTCCCTGGAATCTATCATTATTATAATGGTTTGTCCTTGAAAGCCCTCCTCGCGTTGGGCGGTGGATTTGAGGATTCCACTTTCTGGAAATCTGTATATCATGATCAAGCAGAAATCATCCGCCGGGATCCAGAGTCCCGCTATGAAAATGTGATTAAAGTAAACTTGGCAGAAATTTATAATGGGAATGGAGAAAAAGACATCTCCCTTCAAAACTTGGACCGAGTCGTCATCCATGCCAATTTGAATTATTTTGAAAAAGACAATATTTATATTAGTGGAGAAGTAAACATCCCCGGTGCATACCCTTTAGTTTCAGATAACGAAACACTCCAATCTGTCCTTAGCCGTGCAGGCAACCTCACACCCAAAGCTTTAAAAAATGGGATTTCTATTTACAGAGATAAAAAATATTTTGAAGTAACACCAACCCAAAGTGCAGTTTTATTGGATGCTAAAGATGCTAAAGATGCTAAAGACGCTAAAGATGCTAAAGATGCTGATGCTAAAGTGCGTGTGGCGTGGCAAAACGAAAGTATTACTCTTATGCCTGGTGATAGTGTGGTGGTAAAAGAAAGCACCGGGACCGTCAATGTCTCCGGTCAGGTGTACAACTCAGGATTAATTGAATTTAGGCGAGGAAAATCCCTAAGGCATTATATCAATTCCGCCGGTGGTGTTACGGAAAGGGGAAATTCAAATAGTATTATTGTGGTATATGCTAACGGTGTGGTGAGTCCGAACAAATGGTATACGACGCCAAAGATTGAAGATGGTGCCACCATTATTGTTAATGAAAAGGCCCCAGAGGAACCATTTGACGTCACCCAATTCGCCACAAACTGGACATCTATTGTGGCCTCTATGATCACCGCCGTTGTCCTCTCAAAACAGCTTTAATTAGTGATGAGTAACGCGTTGAAGAGTAATGAGTGAAATAGTCACAGAAAAAGCAAATATAAAAATCCACAAAGTTTTAGACGTGTGGAAAAAATCCATGGATTTAGTAGAAAGGGTTTACCGTCGTACTGAAAGATTCCCTGACTCTGAAAAGTATGGACTAACAAACCAAATGATGCTTTTTCACCTCAACTCTTCACCCATTTCTCATCTCTCATCACTCTTCACCCATTTCTCATGTCTCATCACTCATAGCTCGTTACTATCTAATGAACTTCAGTGAATTAGAACAATTAATGTCCTCCCGCGGTGTTGCTTCCCTTGCGGATATCGCCCGAGCCCTAAATACCACTCCCCAGGCCGTCTCCAACTGGAAATCTCGCAACCAAGTCCCCCACCATGTGGTAGCGAATTTGAACAAAATATCACAGTCACCTGCTGGCAACCCGCAAACTTCAGCTGAGCCACCGATTTACTCGTCACTCGTCACTCGTCACGAGTCACAATTTTACGAAGAAGACACGATCTCCCTATCCGACATCCTCCTTACCATGGCGGAGCAGCTCAAGGTCATATTCCTGGCCACCTTTATCTCCGTATTTCTTACCTTTACATATGTGCAATTCATTAAGACTCCCCAATATGTTAGTTGGGCCACAGTACTTCTACCTTCCAGTAGTAGCGGTAGTAACTTTGGCGGTCTCGCGGGGTTGGCCTCTCAATTTGGCGTAAACGTACCTATAGAGTCCACGATAGATATTTCCAGCCCATCATTATACCCTGAATTACTCCGCAGTCGAACATTTGCCGAAAAAATTCTGGATAAAGAATTCTATTCAGATAAATATGGAAAGAAACTGTCCTTATTAAGTATTCTGACCCATGAAGACAAACCATTAACATCAGATAGAAATATATTAATTGCAAAAGCAGCAAGTTTATTGAATGAAAAATATCTTGCATTTGACCAGGATCCACAATCAACGTTCAGTGTTATCAGAGTCACTACTCCTGAGCCTGGCTTTGCAAAAGAATTGGCTGATATGGTTTTAGCTGAACTCGATTCTTTGAACCGGTACTTTAAAAGCGAAACAGTTAGTGAAAAAACCACCTTTATAGAAAATAGGATTTTCTCTGTTGAAGTTGAACTCGAGAGATCAGAAAAAACATTAAAAGATTTCAATGAACGCAACCGCCAGATTTCATCTCCTGCATTACAGTTAGATCAAGAAAGGCTTGAGAGGGATGTAGAAGTTCAAAAAGGTATTTACCTTACACTAAAGCAACAGCTTGAGCTGGCCAAAATAGAAGAGGTCCAGGAGGCTTCCATCGTCCAAGTTTTGGATAAGCCACAAGTACCTTTGGGCCCTTCAAATAAAAATATGAAACTAAGCATTTTACTTGCAGGAATCCTTGGTATTGGTCTTGGCATAATAATTGGTTTTATTCGTGCTTATGCGGATAATAGCGATGTAGATGAGCGGAAAAAACTTCGTCGTGTAAAACATTTATTTAATAAAAAAGCAAAAGACCTTCTTACTGACCGTCGTATTTCTATTATCGTTAGCGGGCTTATGTTAATGGGGTTACCCTTCTTTTTAAGTTATACGTCTGCAAATCCTGTTTTTTTCGGCATGTATTCAGCCAAGCTTATGCTCGTAAATACTTTTTACATTTTGACTCTTCTTTTTTCTTTTGGATTATTTATTTACCTGTCTCGCAAAAAATCTTAATTATTAATTCAATTAAACTGGTTTCAATTTGAACGCATCAGAATTATCAATCAAACAACTAAAATCACAAATCAATAATCGCAACGTTTGTATCGCAATTATTGGCCTTGGCTATGTTGGCCTTCCCTTATCCGTTCGCTTCACTCAAGCGGGCTTCAAAACTATTGGCTTCGATATTGATAAACAAAAAGTAAATATGCTAAACAGTGGAGGTAGCTATCTACAACATATTCCTGCTACTTCTGTAGAAACTGCTATTAACAATGGTTTTACAGCCACGTTCAATTGGGATAGAATTACTGACTGTAATTGCATTATTATTTGTGTGCCTACGCCGTTGGGGATCAATAAAGAGCCTGATCTTAGATATATTCGTGGGACAATGGATGCCATAAAACCCTATTTGCGAGCGTTCCAATTGCTGATTCTAGAGAGTACGTCTTATCCAGGAACAACAGAGGAAGAACTAGTTCCAGTTATTAGAAAAAAAGGTTTTTCAGTTGGGGAGGATTTTTTCGTGGGCTTTTCACCTGAAAGAGAAGATCCTGGTAATAAAAAGTTTGCGCTTAAAGACATTCCTAAGATTGTTAGTGGTATTACAGATCACTGTAAATTGTTAACAGAAGCCTTATATAAGCAAATTGTAGTTAGGACTGTGCCCGTAAGTTCTACTCGCGTTGCAGAGATGGCTAAGTTATTAGAAAATATTCACCGTGCTGTCAATATTGGCCTAGTTAATGAACTTAAGATGGTGGCTGACAAAATAGGTATTGATATTTTTGAAGTAATAGATGCCGCTGCAACAAAACCTTTCGGTTTTACACCTTATTATCCAGGCCCTGGCTTAGGTGGACACTGTATCCCCATTGATCCTTTTTATTTGACCTGGAAAGCTAATCAATATGGCATTCATACCCGGTTCATTGAGTTAGCTGGTGAAATCAATGCTGAAATGCCTGAGTGGGTAGTTAGTAAAGTGTCAGAAACTTTATCGGATAAAGGTAAAAGCCTAGAAAAAGCTACAGTTCTTTTGATTGGAGTAGCATACAAAAAAAATGTAGATGACTTACGGGAAACGCCAGCATTTAGGTTGATGCATTTGCTTTTGGCGAGGAAAGCCCATGTAGATTACCATGATCCATATGTTCCAAATTTACCTAAAACAAGAAATTATAATTTCCGAATGTCAAGTATAGAACTCTCTGGTAATAAAATATCGAAATATGATATCGTTATTATAGTAACAGATCATGATTCATTGGATTATGACTTTATTTTAAAGAACGCAAAATGTATTGTTGATACTAGAGGGAGATATCGTAATAGTAATGTGTGTGTAAGATCTTGAAAAAAATCAATTTAATTGTAGGCGCGAGACCAAATTTTATTAAGGCATTTCCTGTTTATAGAGCATTGGAAAGAACCAATAATTTTGTATTACGCCTTATAAATACAGGTCAGCATTATGATGAAAATATGGCCTCTATTTTTTTCAAGCAGCTAAAAATGAAAGAACCTGATTTAAACCTTGAGATTGGCAGTGGATTGCATGGTGAGCAAACAGGAAAAATTCTTACAGAAATTGAAAAGGTATTTATTGATGAGAAACCTGATCTAGTGATGGTTTTTGGAGATGTAAATTCTACTCTAGCATCAGCTCTAGCAGCTTCTAAGCTATGCATACCGATTGCTCACGTTGAAGCAGGTTTGCGCTCCTTTGATCATACAATGCCTGAAGAGATAAACAGAGTTATCACTGATCAAATTAGTAATTTGCTTTTTACTACATCCCGAGAAGCAGAAACGAACCTAGTTAGAGAAGGGAAGCGTAGTAATCAGATTTTTTTTATTGGGAATACCATGATTGATAGTCTTTTACAATTTAAACCGCACTTTGATGCTACAGATATACTAAATAAATTTGATTTAAAAAAGGGGGAATACATTATTGTTACTATGCATAGGCCTTCAAATGTAGATAGTCTTGATAACTTGATTAGTATTATTGAAGCGTTAAATAAAGTTAGCGATTTATTTCCATGCATATGGCCTGTTCATCCTAGAATACGAGAGACTATTAGTAAAATGAAAATTAATATTGGAGAAAAACTTTTATTGATAAAACCTATGGGATATTTAGAATTTATGGGGTTGCAGAAAGATGCGATTGCCATTATCACTGATTCTGGAGGAATACAGGAGGAAAGTACTTTTTTAGGAGTCCCTTGTATGACTGTTCGTAATAACACCGAAAGACCGATAACAGTTGAAAAGGGGACTAATAAACTTGTTGGTACTAATTACTCAAAAATACCGAGCATTTTAATTGATATCATTGAAAAAAATAAAAGATCTGCAATTCCAGAATTGTGGGATGGAAATGCTTCCCAACGTATTGCTGATATTTTGGTAAAAAAAATGTATTAATATGAAAAAAGCACTGATCACTGGAGTCACCGGTCAAGATGGATCCTATCTTGCAGAATTATTAATTGAAAAAGGTTATGAAGTACATGGCATAGTGCGAAGAAGCAGTTCTTTTAATACAGGAAGAATTGATCATATTATTAAAGACGAAAATCTACATGATCAATTTTTCTTTCATCATGGAGACGTAACCGATGCAAGTAATATTATAAAAATATTGGATAAAGTGCAGCCAGATGAAATTTATAACCTTGCTGCACAAAGTCATGTGAAAGTTTCTTTTGATATTCCTGACTACACTGCACAAGTTGATGCGATTGGAACACTGCGTTTCCTAGAAGCTATAAGAGAAAATGGTTCTAAAGCTAAATTTTATCAAGCCTCAACAAGCGAACTTTTTGGCAAAGTTCAAGAGGAACCACAAACAGAAAAAACACCATTTTATCCACGCTCACCATATGGTGTTGCAAAACTATACGGATATTGGATTATTGTTAATTATCGTGAAGCGTATAATATATTTGGATGCAATGGAATTCTTTTTAATCATGAATCACCTAGAAGAGGAGAAACTTTTGTAACGCGTAAAATCACACGAGCTGCGGCTAGAATTAAAGAAGGAATGCAGGAAATATTATTATTAGGGAATCTTAATAGTAAAAGAGATTGGGGTTATGCCCCTGAATATGTTGAAGGTATGTGGCGGATTCTTCAGCAAGATTCCCCTGAAGATTTTGTTTTTGCAACAGGTGAATCTCATTCAATTCGAGAATTTGTTGATTTAACCTTCAAAGAAATAGACATAGAACTTGAGTGGGATAATAAAGATGTTAATGAAGTCGGCTTAGATAAATCAAATGGAAAAATTAGAGTTGCGGTCGATCCAAATTATTTTCGTCCTACTGAAATAGATTCTCTATTAGGCGACGCTTCTAAAGCAAAAGAAAAATTAGGCTGGCAACCAAAAACAACTTTTGAAGAATTGGTCAAAATCATGATTCACGCAGATTGGGAAAAAGTTAAAAAACGTGGCTATTAGTAAGAATTCAAAAATTTATGTAGCTGGTCATAATGGCATGGTAGGATCTGCTATTGTTAAACATCTGAGAAATCGAAATTATAATAGTCTTATTCTTAAATCGAGGAAAGAACTAGATTTGACCAATCAAAATGATGTTCAGTCATTTTATAAAAAATATAAACCAGAATTTGTTTTTATTTGTGCAGCAAAGGTTGGAGGTGTTCAAGCCAATAATACATATCGCGCACAGTTTATTTATGAAAATTTACAGATTCAAAATAACCTAATACATTTTGCTCATGTTAATGGAGTTAAGAAGTTACTTTTCATGGGATCGTCTTGTATCTATCCACGAGACTGTCCGCAACCTATAAAAGAGGAATATTTGCTTAGTGGCTATCTTGAAAAAACAAACGAACCTTATGCAATTGCTAAAATTGCAGGGATTAAAATGTGTGAGAATTATTATCATCAATATGGATCACATTTTTTTTCAATAATGCCCACAAATGCATATGGGCCAAATGACAATTATAATTTGGAAACAAGTCATGTATTGCCTGCTCTAATTAGAAAATTTCACGAAGCAAAAATCAACAATAACAATTATGTTACATTGTGGGGATCTGGAACTCCTTTAAGAGAATTTATTTATGTTGATGATATTGCTGATGCTTCAATCTTTATAATGAATATAGATTTTAATAAACTTTATAAATCTTTTGTAAATCATATAAATGTAGGTAGTGGAATAGAAATTAGTATTATGAACTTAGCAAAGATAATTGCAAATAAAATAGATTATAAAGGTGATATAAGGCTTGATACAACAAAACCAGATGGAACCCCAAGAAAAATTATGGATTCTTCAAGATTACAAGATTTAGGCTGGATAGCTAGAGTATCATTGGAAAAAGGAATAGATTTAGCATATAATTCTTTTATAAGAGAAAGAAAAAATGCTCTCTAACATAAACCTTAAGCTGGGTGATTACTATTGGGAGTGTAAAATTCCAGCAAATACTTTAGGAAATAATCCATACTATTTCTCTATTCAATTTTTGGAGCATTCAACGCACCATATTTTATTTAATAATATTTGGAATGTCATTGATGCTTCTTCGCCAATTAGACCAAAGTTAAAATGGGAGGAATTATAAATTACCATGAATAATAATTTAAAACCTTCATCAGAAATATCGATTGATGGTAAGAGAATTAGTAAAAAAGACCCTGTCTATTTTATTGCTGAAATAGGTTCAAACTTTGATCAGGATTTATCAAGAGCGAAAGATTTAATATACCTTGCAAAAGAGTCTGGAGCTAATGCTGTAAAATTTCAACACTACACTGCTGAATCTTTAGTAAGTGATATTGGTTTCAAGTCTCTTGGAGGGAGCAAGTCTCATCAGTCATCATGGGTTAAATCTGTTTATGAGACATACGAGGATGCCTCATTAAATTCAGAATGGACAAAAATTCTTAAAGAAACATGTGCTGCTGCTGGTATTACTTTTTTTACAAGCCCATATTCATTTGAATTAGTTGATTTAGTTTATGAATTTGTTCCAGCATATAAGATAGGATCTGGGGATGTTACTTGGATAGATATTATTGAACATATTGCTGCAAAAAATAAGCCAGTTCTGTTAGCGACTGGAGCTTCGGATATTTCAGATGTTAATCGTGCAGTTACTAGTATATTAAACATTAATTCAAATTTAGTTTTAATGCAATGCAATACAAACTACACTGCCGATCACAAAAACTTTTCTAATTTAAATTTGAACGTAATTACTACTTTTCAAAAAATATATCCTGATATTGTTACAGGTTTAAGTGACCATATGCCAGGATGTGTTGCTGTTCTCGGTGCTGTATCTTTAGGTGCTCGAGTAATTGAAAAACACTTTACAGATTCAACAAAAAGAATTGGGCCAGATCATCCATTTTCAATGATTCCTGAAACTTGGTCTGAAATGGTTGAAAGAACAAGAGAGCTTGAATCAGCATTAGGTAGCGGTCAAAAAAAGATTGAAGATAATGAAAAAGAGACAATCATTGTTCAGCAAAGAAGTTTGTGTGCATCAAAACAATTAAAGAAAAACTCTAAAATTGAATTAGATGATATAAATGTACTAAGGCCATGCCCAGAAGATGGCATACGCCCTTATGAATTAGAAAAAATCTTAGGGAAAACTTTAAAAAGAAATGTAGAAACTGGAGAATGTATAAAATGGACCGATTTTGTTTAATATTAAAAAAATTGAAGTATAACAATGTTTGAAAAATCTAGAATTTTAGTTACCGGTGCATGTGGCTCGGTTGGCTCAGCAATAGTAGAAAAACTATTATTAGACGGGCATACGGTATGTGCATACGATCAAAATGAAAACGGCCTTTTTATTTTAGATCAAAAATTCAAGTCAAAATATAAAGATAATCTTAGATTGTTTGTTGGTGATATAAGAGATTCTAATAGACTCCTCAGAGCTTTTGAGGGTGTTGAAATTGTATTTCATTGTGCAGCCCTTAAGCATGTTTATCTTTCTGAATACAACCCTTTTGAAACAATGCAGACAAACATAATTGGCACTAATAATCTTATTGACTCAGCTATCAAAGCAAAGGTAGCTAAAGTTATTTTTACTAGTAGTGACAAAGCTGTTAATCCATCTAGTACAATGGGGGCAACAAAACTGCTTGGTGAGAGATTAATTACCGCAGCTAATCATTATTCTGGTGATCACAAAACTAAATTCTCAACTGTTAGGTTTGGTAATGTATTAAATACTAATGGATCAGTACTTCATATTTTCAAAAAACAAATAAAAAATAATCTGCCATTAACAATAACATCGATTGATATGTCTAGATTTTTTATTACGATGTCTCAAGCTATTGAGCTCTGTTTCCATGCGGAAAATAGAATGATTGGAGGTGAAATATTTGTTATGAGTATGGGTTGCTGCAATATAATGAGCATTGCAAAAGCGCTATATGGATCTAACCCAATTGATTATGAAATAATAGGTTTAAAGTCTGGAGAAAAGTTATTTGAAGAGTTGGTTACAGAAACAGAAGCAACTCGAACAGTTTATGATGGGAATAATTTCTACACTATTATACCAGACACTCTTGATATAATGTTTCCATCAATTGTCGATAAATACAAAAAAACTTATGAAAATATTTCTCGTCTTGAACATCCATTGCGTTCTGATGAAAATATGTTGACAGATGCCGACGTTTCTTCTCTCCTATTATCCAATGGTTTAATTAAAGATATCCAAGATTAATTTTCTTAAATATTCATTATGAGTTTAAAAAGCGATAAGCATTTTTCATATCTCAAAAAATCATATAATCAAGTAAGTAGTCTTACTTGGAAGAATGATGATTTTGTTCAATCCTCTCTTAATAATTCAAGAAATTTATTTACTAATCAAAGTATAGCTTTAGGTCAACCGAAACCAAAAAAATTAGAAGTATATGCATTATTATCGGGTTTACCATTTAGTAAAGAATTAATAGAGAAGCTTGTTGAAATACAAAATAGAATTACTGATCTTATTAATCCTGCTCTGCATTATTGGGTTTTACCATCAAATTTTGGTGTAGAGTATTGTGTCTTTAAATGGCCAGACGAAATTTGGAATCAGTCATGGTTACTACCTATTGGCCAAGAGCTTTCTTCATTAAAAAATTCTTCATTTCTTTTTACTATTAGAGGAGTTCAGGTTAACCCAGATGGATGTATAGTTGCAAAAGGATATGATGAAAATAGGATGATTTTTAATATTAGAAAGAACTTACAATCTAACTTGAAATTTTTCCCTAAAAAACAATCAGGCTGGTGTCATATCCCCATCGGTAGAATTTTAGAACCTATTGGTTCAGCAAAATTTAAAAAATTAGAAAGTTTCATTAATAAAATATCTGATATCATAATTTTTGAAGAGATAATAAATTCAGTTAAGTTTGTTCATGAGACATGTTGGTACATGGAAGAAAAGTTTATTTTATCCGAATTTTACTTTAAGTCAAAAAAATAATCAATGAACATTAATTCATTATTCTCATTAAAAGGTAAATGTGCAGTAGTTGTAGGAGGAGCTGGAAAAATTGGTTTTCCAATGGCAGAATCACTGGCTGAAGCAGGAGCGAAAGTATATATAGCTTCAAGGCACGAAAAAAATTATGGACCAGCAGTTAAAAAATTACAATTAGAAAAATTGGATGTTGAAGGGATAACATTTAATCAATCTGATGAATCTTGTGTGATTGAAGTAGTGGAGGAAATTTCTAATAATTTTAAAACTCCAGATATTCTTATTAATGCAGGTTGTTATAGGCCAATGCAAAATTTTTTTGACGATACTATTGAAAATTGGGATAAATCTATGCAAGTTAATGCAAGAGGAATATTTATTACATGTAGAGTTTTTGGAAAAGCAATGGCAAAAGAAGGCAAAGGTAGTATTATTAATCTGTCATCTATCTATGGTATTGTTGCTCCAGATATGGGTGTATATGAAGGCTCAACCTTTGAAACTGAGCCAGATTACCCATTTTTGAAAGGTGGTATTATTTCTTTTTCTAGATATTTATCATCTTATTATTCTAAAAAAAATGTTAGAGTTAATTGTATTTCTCCCGGAGGATTTTTTAATAATCAGAAAGATCCTTTCTATAGTAAATACATTGAAAAGACACCATTAGGTAGAATGGCGAGTCATAATGATATGAAGGGTGTTGCATTGTTTCTTGCTTCTGATGCCTCTAGTTATATTACTGGGATAAATATACCAGTTGATGGGGGTTGGAGTGCAATCTAATTAAATGAATTTTGCTAAACAAAAAAGAACTGTTATAATCATTCAGGCAAGAATGGGCTCTACAAGATTACCGGGGAAAATATTAAAAAAAATTATGGGCCGACCTCTTATTGAATATCAAATTGAACGCTTAAAAAAAATTGAAAATGCAGATAATATTGCAATTGCAACAACTGTTCATGAAGATGATCAAATAATTGTTGATTTATGTAAACAATTAGGATATCTATATTATAGAGGTTCTGAAAATGATGTTTTATCTAGATACATAGATGCCGCAATTTTGTTTGATGCAGAATTAATAGTTAGAATTAATGCAGATTGTCCATTAATTGATCCAAATGTAGTTAAAAGAGTAATTAAATATTTTCATGAGAATATTCCTAAATATGATTATGTATCTAATATTTTAAAACCTAGCTATCCGATTGGCTATCATACTGAAGTATTTTCATTAGATGCTCTTAAAAAGGCTCATAAAAATGCCAAAGATTTAGAAGAACGAGAGCACGTTACTCCATATATATACCGCAATCCAAAAGAGTTTAAAATTGGTAGCGTTGAATTAGATGTTAATTATAGTCATCATAGATGGACTGTTGATTATGCGGAAGATTTTGATTTAATAAAAAAAATTATTGAGGGAATTTATCCACTTAAGACTGATTTTGATATGAATGATACTTTAGATTATTTAAAGGCTCATCCTGAGCTAAATAATATTAATAGTGGAATTATAAAAGAACAGATACTTGTATAAGCTATTAAAAGAGTTATTCCCAATATGTCGAAGTATTACAGGCGATGGTTTAAAAAAAACGTTGGATATTATTTCAAAATATGTTCCAATTCGTATTAATAAAATCCAAACTGGCAAGAAAATATTTGATTGGAAAGTACCCGAAGAATGGAACATTGAATCAGCTTATATAAAAAATAAATCTGGAAAAAAGATAGTCGATTTTTCAAAAAATAATTTACACGTAGTTAGTTATAGTGAGCCTACCCAAGGTTGGTTTTCTTTAGCTGAGCTTAAAAAGCATCTTCACACGTTACCAAATAGGCCCAATGCGATACCTTATATAACTAGTTATTATAAACGTGACTGGGGATTTTGCATTTCATATAATCAATATAAAACATTATCAGATGAAAAATATTATGTTGAAATAAATTCTCAATTTAAAAAAGGTAATTTGTTAATTGCTGAAGCTCGCTTGCCTGGGAAAATAAAAAAAGATATACTTTTATCAAGTTATATATGCCATCCCTCAATGGCTAATGATTCACTATCGGGAGTTGTCCTTTTATCAAAACTTTATGAAAAGTTAAAATCTGAAAATAGATACTATGGCTATAGGTTTATTTTTATTCCTGAAACAATCGGGAGCATTGCATATTTGCATAAAAATAAAACTGATGTTAAAAGTTGGATGCATGCTGGTTTAATCTGTACCTGTGTAGGTGACTCTGGAAAATTTAATTATAAAAAGTCAAGATTAGGTAATAGTCCGATTGATAAAGTTGCAGAAAATATTTTAAAATATTCAAATCATAAATATTTAATCCGTGATTTTTGGCCTGAAGGAAGTGATGAAAGGCAATTTTGTTCACCTGGATTTAATCTACCAGTAGGCTCATTAATGCGTTCAGTCTATGGCGAATTCCCAGAATATCATACAAGTGAGGATAACCTACAGTTTGTAAAAAAAGAATATTTAGATGAAAGCTTTGAATTATACTTTAGTTTATTACAAGGTCTACAGCTCAATGGTATATTTAATAATACCATTAGCTATTGTGAACCCCATTTATCAAAATATGATTTATATCCCTCATCCGCATCACATTTAACTAGAACTGAGGATTTGAGAAATATGCTATGGATACTAAATTATTCTGACGGTAATACTCCGCTAGTAGAAATTGCAAACAAGATTAAAAGGTCAATACTAGATTTAAAAGTACCAATAAAAGAATTAGAATCTAAAGGATTACTAGAACGTGTTGGATAATAAGGGTATAGAAAACTATAATTTATTGGAACGAAATAAATGTCCACTTTGTAAATCACCGAAGTCCACAATTTGGGATAAGAATGAAAATAATAGAATAAAAGCCTTACAATGTTATAGATGTAAACTAGTTTTTATGGATAAGATTATATCAAATGAAGATTTAAACAAATATTATAGTGGTTATAATATCATTAGAGATAATAATTATAAGAAAAAAAAATTACTTCGTAAAATTAGTTATAAACAAGATTACGATTTTTTGCTCAATTATATTTCGGACAAGGGGATTATTTTAGACATTGGTTGTGGTTTTGGTGATTTTCTATCTCTTTTTAATAAAACAACAAAGAAGATTGGCTATGAAGTTGATTTGGAGGCCATTAAAAAAGGGCGCTCTAATTATACCAATATTCAATTTATTGATAGTTATAATGAATTAAAAAAATTAAAAAATATTGATACCATTATATTTCGAGGCTCTTTCCAATACTTAAGGCATATAAACTCTACTCTTAAATTGTGTTATAATATATTAAAACATAATGGTATACTAAGTATTCTATCTTTGCCTAACGCAACTTCGCCATTAGCAATGATACAAAAAGAAGATTGGTCGATGTGTAATAAAATTGAACATATACATTTATTTAGTCCAACTTCGATTAATTATATGTTAAAAAATAAATTTAAAATAATTCATATGGATTATCCTTATATAGGTACGCCATATGAAGATCATGAAAAAGATTTGGAATCATTCATAGATATTTGTTCAAAAAAGAAAAAACCAGAAGAAACCCATTTCCCATTCTGGGGCTCTTTGATACATCTCATTGCAAAAAAGGTATTATAATATATATATAAAAATTTGGCCAGAGCAATTTTATTTAGCTTAACTAAAATGCTTATTGGAATAAAATTATTATATAACAAATTAATTTCAAAAGATAAAGGTGAACTTCTTTTTCTCTCAACTAGGTATAGCGTACCCTTTATTGGTATTTTTTGCAATTTCTTTGTTCTTAAATATATATCTCCTTCAGAACTTGGTGTGATACACACTATGATGTTGATACCAACATACTTTGGTTTTATACATTTTGGCGTTTTTAATGGCTTGAGTAGAAATTATGCTATTTTTCAAGCTCAAAGACGAAAAAATAAAGTGCAAAGGGTTGTAGATGCGAGCTGGTTAGTCGGTAAAATTATATCAATTATTGGAGGAACAGTAGGAGTTGTAATTATTATTTATTTTGTTTTATTAGATAAATCATCAATATTTATCTGGTCTACTATGGTAGTTTTGGCAATGCTCACGTTTACTCCCCTTCAAGAAATAAACCTGCGGATTTTTCTTAGCAATCAAAGCTTCCACAGGCTGGGGATTCTAATGACGATTCATAATGTTATTATTTTTATATTGGGTATTTTACCGATGTTCTTAGGAGTGATTGGTCTAATTATCCGCCGAGCGCTTGATCCCGTAATAAAGTTTTTTCTCCTTCTTTATAAAACACCAACAAGACCAAAAGCACAAGGTGAGTGGAAAGAAATTATTGAATTGGGAAAAGTGGGAATGCCGATGCTTATAACAGGAGTTATATACTCATATTTAACTATTGCTGATCGATCATTAATCGCTTTTTCTTTGGGAACTACAGCTGTGGGTAATTTTGCTCTCGCGGGTATTGTAACAATGATAATAAATTTTCTTCCATCTTCTTTAGGTATGCTGTTATATCCTAAGGCTGCTACTGCGTATGGCCAGATGAAGAGTTCGAAAGCTTTACGTCGGTATTTTTGGATCGGGTTAACTTTAAATGTTGCACTTATACTACCTTTTTGCTTTTTAATTTATTTTGGTATAAGCCCTATTGTAGAAACATTTTTTCCTGAATATATAAAAGGTATTGAAGCTGCAAAAATATCTGCAATTGGAAGTATTTTTTTTGTTTTTATGGGAATTGAGTATATAATTCCTATTGTTCGAAGAAATTTTTTATATCAAATAGCAATTGGATTTTGTCTTGGTTTAACCTGGATATTAGGATTGCTTTTTATCAATAGTGGATTTGGTATTGAAGGGGTCGCTTGGGCGCGATTAATTGGGAATGCAATACTGTGCATTTTCACTTTATTTTACGCTTATTATTTGACAACTGCTGATATATGGGAAGAATGATTTCTCATTTAATTAATGATTATGAATAATCAAATTAATAAAATTCTTTTTTATACTCGTATCAACGAAGTTCTCTTCCACTTGGAGATGGCTAAACAATTAAAATTAATTTATCCCAATGTAAAAATAGAGTTTATAACATTTTTTACTTGGGCAGCCAAAAGGGTAAAAGAAAAGGGTTATGTAGTTTATTATATGCCTGATGAACTTCAAAAAGTAACAGGTCAAGAGATTTCAGATGAACGGTTTGAAGAAATAGACCGCCAACTTTACAATGGTGTTGGTGCTAATTATAATCTCATTTTACATTGTGAAAGGTTCCTCCCAACTGATAGAGAAGATGCAATAAGATTTGGCAGAAAGCATCTTGTAGTTTTGGATCGAATTATTAAAGATGGAACTCTTTCAATAAGTGCAATGTATGATCATTTTATTTATTGGTTAGGCGGCAGTCTCGCAAACATACGAAATGGTTGGCATTTTGCTTTTGTTGTGTGCGGGGTTCCACCACGTAGAGTTTTTGTTCAGAGAACACCATGGGAAACATGGAAAGTACAATCTGAAGAGGATACTCAAAGACTGCTGAATAAATGTATAATGGATATGAATCTTCCAGTTGAAGAACGTATTGACTATATGCAGCCGCCATCAACTAAACCAAAATTTTATTTACATATTAGAGATCGATTAAATGCGATTAGAGATTTTAATTTTGATGCAAGGCATGAAGAATTCTATTTTTCAAAAAAAATCTCGTTCTTTCAAATTATACGTAACCGTTTACCCCGAAAATGGTTTTTGAAGAAATACTTGAAATCACATGATATAAATTCAATAGATGATTTGAAATCATTAAAAACCCCTAGTTGTTATTATCCTTTGCATTTAGAGCCTGAAGCAACGATACTAACTTATAGTCCTTGGTTACGGGATCAGCTTGAAGTTTGTAGGCTAATAAGCCAAGCGTTACCGGTTAATTGGAAGTTGATTATCAAGGAGAACCCATTAATGTTAGGATTGAGAAATTTAAAATATTATAAGCAACTTAAAAGGCTTCCAAATGTCCAACTTATCGATCCAACAATTTCATCAAGAAATGTAATTCTTAATTCTGATATTACAATAACACTTTGTGGAACAGCATCAATGGAAGCGCGCATTTTAGGTAAACCATCTATTTCATTGGGACGGCCTCCTTTTTTAGGAATGCTGAATGGAGGTGATATTAGCTCAGGTTTTCAACTTGCAAAACTTTTTGAAATTTTCAAATCTAGTGATGATAGTTTGGATTTGGAAACTTGGAATGAATGGGTTGCATCAACATTTCCCGGAACTGCATGGTATGATTATGAAGGAATCCATTTTATTCAAAAGCCTGATATAGGCAATGCGTCCGAATATATCAAAATAATTAATCAAGTCGTTCAAAAATAATATCTTTCTATATTTAAAAGATCAAAAATAATTGAAATCAGCACAAATCAATGATATTAAAAATCATGGGAGTGAAAACTGTTTTTTTATTCACTCAAGTAAAATTAAAGATTTCGATTCTTTTCTTATTTAAGCCTGAATTATTTTTTTAAAATATTGGTTGTAGTTAACAATGTATCAAAATAAGATATATATTAATAATACACTCTCAAGCGCCATTTTTTTAGTTGCTTTTTTCTTAAATTATTTTGCTATGTTTGCTCCAGCTCTCAATCTGTATTTATTTTTTGTTTCAGGCTTAATGATTTCAGCAGCCATTTATTATTTTGCAATTTTTGTTGCACAATATTATGAAAAAGTTCATCTGTCAAAAGCCAGTTTTAATACTTTAATACTCCTTTATTTTTTTATTTTTTTAAATTTATTTAACCATTTTCGTTTAGGGATAGGAGGATACGGAGGGGACATCATTTATGATTCGATAAGTTTTATAATGTTTATGAGCGGCGTGATTTTTCTTCGCTGCTCAAATAATGATTTTTATAGGTTTTGCAATGCTATTTTTATTTTAGCATTTTTATTGGTACTCCTTGGCATAAAGGATATAACTGTTAGACAAAGTATTCATGCAGAATTTTATGGATATCCTACTTCTGGACCATTAAGTATGTTAAGATCCGTATCTTTTTTCTCTATTTATTTAATAATATTTTCATTCACAGTATTAAGAAATAAAAGGTTACAATATTTTAGTGTGGTTCTCTTTATAGTCTATGTTTTATTAGGCTTTTATTTTGGCAAAAGGGATTTTGCTGTTGCAAGCTTAGGCTTGATCTTATTTTTTATAATACCCAAAATACTTTTTATGAAAAACAGTAATAAAAAGAATGATAATATCCCATTATTTATTTTTATAGTAATTTTTATAATTATAGGTTTTCTTGTAAAAGATACTCCTCTTATAAATATGTTTGAAAAACTTGTTGGGCGTTTTGAAATGGTTATAGATAATTTTGCTGTATTTAATAGATTTCGTGAAACTAGAGATTTTTTCTATGATGCAACCGCGCTCGATATAGTAATAGGGAAACCTGCTTGGCATTGGCATGAAAACATAGCACGTCATTTACATTTAGGATATCCTAATCTTATAATGAAGGGTGGAATATTTTTCTTATTCTTTATTCTTTTTATTATTATGAAAAATATTATCATAGCACTTCGAATGAAAAACAATAGGGTCAAATTCTTTGTATTAGCAATATGTTTGAATTCTTTACTATGGATGACGCATTCATCTTTTTGGGGTTGGGATCCATCGTCAATTATTTTTGGATTTACGCTTTTTGCACCTGATATAGGTAAGCATTTTGATGACCAATTTTTAATAAATGAACGAAAAATGAACCATAATCTTCAAATTATTTTATGAAAAATAGGCTAAATGATAATTGAGATTTTTTAATTACAATTATTTATTATAGATTCCATTGTTGAAACGTATAATATTATGGCTTGGCCTATTGTTTTATTATATAAAAGGGTTACCAGATTTTATCACTTGGTGCTTTGGGGGTTTAATAAAAAGAAAATTAAATAGCAATAATCAATCTCTAGATATTTGTTTTGTTACTTATAATGCACGTATTAGAGAAACTAAGCTCGCTTATGCAGCAAAGTTATGTGGGCACAGAGTTACCTTAATTACACATAAAATTAGTTTAATTAATAATATTGAGGATTATTTTGACGAGATATATTTTGCAACTAACCCATGGAAGTGTCTCAAACTAATTCAATTTATAAAACCTGATGTTGTCCATCTTTTTGTCAATTACACAAACGCAAGGATGTTACCTATACTTTGGTTTTCTCCAGCACCTATTGTTTATGATCCATATGATTGCATGAAAGGAATGATGAAACCAGAACAAAAATTACCTTGGTTCGAAGAATATACCGAAAAATTATGGTTTAAAAAGGCGGACCATTTATGCTCTAGGAGCTTAGAGCCAATGTATATCAAAAAAACATACAACTATGCAATGCCGCCATCTACTTTTTTTCCGGATTATTGTTGGAAAAAACCACAATTTAAAATCAGACAAGAAGATAAAAGGGATGATATACGTATTTTCTATTCAGGCGGAGTAGTAGAAGAAACAGAGTCTAGTTGCTTTATTGATTTAGGGAGATCTCTAATGAAACAACAAATTCATCTTCACATTTACCCATCAACAAATATTGTTAATAAAATAAATAGGCAATATATTTTTGATGAAGCCAAAAAAAACCCATATTTTCATATTCATAATCAAGTACCATATTCAATATTAATGGAAGAAGCACTAAAATATGATGCCGCAATTGTGTTCCTTTTGAATTCTGAAAGTAAAGAACTGTATGTCACAAGAGAAAAATTTAAGTATGCAACTTCAAATAAGTTATTTGATTATATTGAATCGGGCTTGCCAGTAATCTACTTTGAGAAATCTCACATGAAAAGTTTAACTGAGCATTATGGTACAGCTATTATGTCTAAAAGTTATTCGGATATAAGAAAAGCTATCATATCAGATAAGAAAAAACAATATATTAATAATTCTAATACCTCAACTCTTGCTTTTCATTCACAGCGTTTGCATACAATGTATTCTTCAGTTTTAAAATATGCAAATGAGTGTTAAACTAATATATTGTTTTAAAGAGTTATAATCATTATGAACATTTTAGTTACAGGTGGCGCAGGTTTTATTGGTAGCCATCTTGTCGATGCTCTATTAAAAATGAATTATAATATAACTGTAATCGATAACTTTTCTACTGGCCATCGAAAAAATATAGATAATTTTATAGATAAAATAAAATTTGTTGAATGTGATATCTCTGTACCTGGAAATTGGCAAAAATTATTTGATGGTATTGATTGTACGTTCCATTTGGCTGCGTTAGCTGATATAGTACCTTCAATCGAAAATCCAAATAATTATTATCAATCTAATGTAAATGGAACATTCAATGTTCTCGAAGCATGTCGCAAGCATAACGTAAAAAAAATTGTTTATTCAGCTTCTTCATCATGCTATGGGATACCAGATAAATATCCAACTAATGAGTTAGCGGATATACGACCTCAGTATCCTTATGCTATGACTAAATATCTTGGTGAACAACTTATTATGCACTGGTCCCAAGTATATAATATTTCTGCAATATCTTTGCGCTTTTTTAATGTATATGGTCCACGTTCACGAACATCAGGAACATACGGTGCGGTATTTGGCGTTTTTCTAGCGCAGAAATTGGCAGGAAAACCTTTCACTGTTGTTGGTGATGGAACCCAGACACGTGACTTTACATTTGTTTCAGATGTTGTGAATGCTATTATTGCCGCAGGTGAAAGTGATATAAGCAGTGAAATCATCAACATTGGTTCAAATAATACTTACGGTGTAAACCGATTGGTAGAACTCTTAGATGGGGATGTAATGTTTATTCCAAAACGTCCAGGTGAACCTGACTGCACATGGGCGGATATTTCCAAGGCAAGGGAGATTCTAAACTGGATGCCAAAAGTAAATCTGGAAGAAGGGGTGGAAATCTTGCTTGATAATATCGATTACTGGCGTGAAGCCCCTGTTTGGAATGAAAAGACTATCGCCAAAGCAACTGAAAAATGGTTTGAGTATTTAGGTTAAAAAAGTGAAAGAAAAAATCAAAACCCTCATCGAACTTCAGCATATTGTTGCTGATTTGAAATCGAAGGATAAAAAGATTGTCCATTGTCACGGTGTATTTGACTTGCTACATATTGGTCATATAAAACATTTTGAAGAAGCCAAAACATTTGGCGATATATTGGTTGTAACAATAACACCGGATGAATTTGTACATAAGGGCCCCAACCGCCCAGTCTTTACCACAGAACTTCGGTTAGAAGCTTTAGCGGCTATTGAATCCATCGATTTCGTATCGGCCAACGAATGGCCAATTGCGGTTGATACTATTAAGATGATACAGCCTGATATCTATTGCAAAGGGCCCGATTATAAAGATCATAAAGATGATGTTACCGGGAAAATAGACGAAGAGGAAAAAGCTATCCAATTTGTAGGTGGTAAAATAATGAATACCGCCGATATTACATTTAGTTCCAGCAGTCTTTTGAACAAATTTGGCAATGTGTTTACTAAAACACAAAAATCTTTTATTGAAACACAGCTTAAAGGCGGAAACTTTGAGGAAACAAAGATCAAGATAGATGACCTTCAAAACCTGAACGTTCTTATAGTGGGTGAAACGATTGTTGATCAATACATTTTCTGTGAAGCCTTAGGGAAGTCTGGTAAGGAACCGGTTCTTGTTTTGCGTGATTTGGAAATGGAACAGTATGCAGGTGGCGCAGCGGCGATTGCTCGCCATCTTTCGGACTTTTGTGGCACAGTTTCTCTTTTGAGCATGTTAGGCGAAAAAAAAGAATACGAAGATTTTGTTCTGAAGAGCTTACCAAAAAACGTTGAACCATACTTCATTTACAAGGAAGATGCACCTACCATAACAAAAAAACGTTATGTGGACAATATATCAAAAAGTAAGTGTCTAGGGGTCTATTCAATTAATGATTCGCAAATGAACAGTGAAAACCAAAATCAGTTGACCTCATTCCTTGATGAACTTATTCCAAAACATGACCTGGTGATTGTTTCGGATTACGGACATGGGTTTATTTCCATGAAAACAGCTAAAAATATTTCAAAGCAGTCAGTTTTTACTTCACTTAATGCCCAGATAAATGCAGCCAATATTGGCTACCATACCATGAATAATTATAATGATATTGCCTGTGCTATTATTAATGAAGCCGAACTACGACATGAACTGAGGGACCGTGAAAGTAATGTTGATTTGCTAATGAAAGAGCTTACCAAAAGCATGCACATAAAAAATCTGGTGGTTACCCGGGGAAACAACGGCGCAATACTGTTTGATTCAGAAAAGAACAAATTTCATTTTTGCCCTGCCTTTGCTGATAAAATAGTAGATAAGATCGGTGCAGGTGATGCTATGCTGGCTCTTCTTTCTTGCTCGCTCAAAGCTGGATTTGATGCGGGTTTGTCCCTGTTTATTGGTTCCTTGGCAGCGGCCCAATCCGTGGAAACAATCGGCAACAGCATCCCCGTGAGTAAAGTGCAATTACTCAAAACGTTTAGCCACGCCATCAAATAAAATGGATCCGAAAGAATTTTAGAGCCTATAAGTTTGCGGAAAATATTCAACAGGTATGGCTCCTGGCTATTGTGGATCTCATAATAGGTTCGAGGGAATACTCTGCATAACAATCTTAACATGGAAGGAATATGAAAAAAATATTTATCACCGGAGGTGCCGGCTATGTGGGCGCTGTTTTGGTTCCTCATTTACTTGAAAATGGCTATGTAGTTACTGTACTGGACTTGATGATTTACAGTGAGAATGTGCTGCCGAGCCATCTGAACTTGAATGCTGTAAAAGGTGATATCCGGGATCAGGCGCTTTTGCAAAAACTCCTGCCCAGCCACGATGCTGTAATTCATTTAGCATGCATTTCCAACGATCCCAGCTTTGAACTAAATCCGGACCTGGGCAAATCCATCAATCTGGATGCGTTTCGCCCTTTGGTAGAAATTTCAAAAAATAGCGGAGTTGACCGCTTTATTTATGCATCTTCTTCAAGTGTTTATGGTATTAAGGACGAGCCCAATGTTCATGAGGAGATGGTATTAGAACCGCTGACGGATTATTCCCAATTCAAAGCAGACTGTGAGAAAATTTTGGCTGAATACCAATCTGATGATTTTACAACGGTTACCATTCGCCCAGCTACTGTCTGTGGTTATTCTCCCAGACAGAGATTAGATGTTGTAGTAAATATTTTAACCAATCTGGCCTATCATAAACGAGAAATATCAGTATTTGGTGGAGATCAGCTTCGGCCCAATATTCATATTGCCGATATGGTGGAAGCATATATGACGCTTTTAAATGCAGACAAAGAAAAAATCGCCGGTAAAATCTTCAACGCCGGTTATGAAAATCAGCCCGTAAGTAAGATTGCAGAAACTGTCAAAAACGTTGTGGGGGAAGATGTAAAACTCATTACTACACCTTCGGATGACAATCGTTCTTATCATATTTCATCACAAAAAATAAAAGATGAGATTGGCTTTGAAACAACACATACAATTCAAGATGCGGTAGAGGATTTATGTGCTGCTTTTGACAAAGGACTTTTACCTAATTCGCTTGAAGATGAAATGTATTTTAACATTAAGCGTATGCAAAATGTGGAACTGACCTGATAAATGAGGATTGGCATTGATTTTGATAACACTATCGCTTCCTATGATACGCTTTTTCATGAAGTCGCCTTAAGGGAAAATTTCATTAGCAGAAGGTGGTCTGGATGTGGAAAAACTGAACTTCGCAACTATTTACGAACTCAACCCGATGGCGAAAAGACATGGATGAAGCTTCAAGGTCTTGTTTATGGAAAATATATTCATGGTGCTGAATTATTGTCTGGGTTTGCCAATTTTATCCTGTCATGTAAAGCACGCAATTACAAGGTGTTTATTGTAAGTCATAAAACAGAGTATGGTCATTATGACGCTGAAAAGATTTCTCTACGCAAAGAGGCATTAAAGTGGATGAAAGATAATCGTTTTTTTGATCCGGAATATTTTGGAATTAATGAAAAAGATGTTCATTTTGCAAACACCCGAAGAGAAAAGGTAAACATAATTGCCAATTTGAAATGTGATTGGTTTATTGATGATTTGCCTGAAGTTTTTGAAGAGCGTGATTTCCCGTCCGAAACGAAAAAAGCACTTATTGGTGGTAATGGTTCAAATATTTTAAATGACATAGTATTTGTAGGAAATTGGAGAAAAATTTCTGAAAAAATTCTGGGTAAAATAACAGATAAAGATATTTTTTCTTGGTTAAATCTGCTGACAAAAATTTCTATTGAAAAATTGCAAAAAATTCCTGGCCGAGGTAACAGTAAAGTGTATCAAATCACAACTTCAGAAGGAAAAAGTTTTGCTTTAAAGCTATATCCTGATCAAACGACAGATAAGAGACCTCGCCTGATAACAGAATTCAATACTTTGCAATTACTACACCGGTATAACATAACCAATGTACCAAAATCTGTTGAAAAAAGTGAAGATTTTAATATAGGACTTTATGAATGGATCGACGGTGAAAACGTTGATCAACCCAATTTAGATGACCTTGAACAAGCTATAGATTTTGTTAAACGATTGTATACCTTTTCCCAAAATATTGACGGTAATCATATAAATATTGCATCAGAAGCGTGCCTTTCTATCAGTGAATTAGCGAATCAAATAGATAATCGACTATTAAAATTGGAAAATAATTCATCTCAAGAATTATCAATTTTTACAGAGACTATTTTTAAACCTCTTTGGACTGAAGTCAAAGATGAAAGTCTTTCTTGCTGGCCTATCGAATTTAGGGAAAACAATTTACCCATAGAGAAACAAACGTTGAGTCCGTCCGATTTTGGATTTCATAATAGTATTAAGTTAAAAGATGGGCGGATACAATTTATAGATTTTGACTATTTCGGTTGGGATGACCCGGTAAAACTCACTGCTGATTTTATTTGGCATCCAGCTATGAATTTGAATAATAACCTAAAAGACAGATGGCAAAAAGCGATGCTTGAAATATTCAAAGATGATAAATCTTTCAAAGATCGGCTCAATGCTACCCTGCCTCTTTATGGTTTGCGCTGGGCGTTGATTGTGCTAAACGAATTTTTGCCGGAATTTAAGGATCGAAGAAAAGAAGCAGGTGATTCAGAATTATATGATATTCAAAAAGCCAGACAAATACAGTTAGAAAAAGCACATCGCTATTACGATAAAGTCAAAACCATGATTTCACAAACAGCATTCGCTTAATGGCTAACAAAATTCAATATGCACACTAATCTCATTGTAAAAGCAAAAAAGCTCCGGCAGGCTACATTTAAGGCTTTTATTGAGCATGGTGAAGCTCATTTAGGTGGTAGTTTCTCTATAATTGAAATGCTTATCGCACTCTACGAGGTTGTTTTAAAAAAAGAAGATAAATTTATTTTGAGCAAAGCACATGCTTCATTCCCGCTCTGTCTTTTACTTCAGGAAAAAGGTTTTAATCCCAAATTAACCACACATTTGGAGATTGACTCCAAAAACGGGGTTTACTGCACTACCGGTAGTTTGGGGCACGGTTTGCCTATTGGTACAGGGATGGCGATTGCACGAAAACGTCAGAATATTCCCGGCAAAATTTTTGTCATGATGAGTGATGGCGAATGCCAGGAAGGGACCACTTGGGAATCACTACTTATTGCCGCCAAGCATAATCTTGACAATCTTGTTATTTTGATTGACTATAACAAAATTCAAGCTCTTTCTACTTTAGAAGAAGCCCTGCCCCTTGATAATCTTCTTGATAAATTCAAAGCCTTTAACTGTTCTTGTACAGAAATCAATGATGGTCATTCGTTTAACGCACTTATTCCTGCCCTACAAAAAGATAACAATGTAGGGAAACCTCGGGCAATCATTGTACATACCATCAAAGGAAAAGGCATCAGAGCATTTGAGAATGATCCTGCCTGGCATGCCCGAAAGATAAAAGGGAAAGAACTTGAGGTTGGAAAGAAAGAACTGGGGCTTTTATGAGAAGAACCTTTGGGAAAATCATTACAGAACTGGCAGATAAAGATGATAAAATATATGTATTGGTGGGCGATATTGGCTACCGTGTCTTTGATGAATTTCGGGATAAGCACCCCGAACGGTTTATTAATATGGGTATATGTGAACAGAGCATGATTGGCGTCTCCGCAGGTATGGCTTTAGAGGGTCTTAAGCCATGGGTGTATACTATTACACCTTTTCTTATCGAAAGGCCTTTCGAACAGGTAAAGTTGGATATTGACCAGCAGAATGTAAACGTAAAACTCGTAGGATTTGCAGATTACCCAACTCTAGGTCCGACGCATACTGAATTAAACGGTGCAGAACTCATGGATCTTTTCAATAATATTACATCATATTTTCCAAAAGATGGAGAAGAAACACAAAAAATGATATATCAATCATATGAAAAAAACGGCCCTGCATTTATTAGTCTCAAAAGCGACCCCACGCTTAGCCGATCTATTACAAGCAAAAAATAATGAGTCAAAAACAAAAAATTAATAAATATATAAAAAGGAAAAAACTATGGGTAAACTAGTTCAATTTGTTACATCACTTCATCAAGCTACAAGCCGAGCCTATATTGACAGGATGGTTGATGAAAAGGTTCATTGTATGTTGAAGGCCAAGGCATATGAATTTGATTATTGGGATGGTGATCGTCGTTTCGGTTATGGTGGATACAAATATATGCCGGGAAGATGGAAGCCGGTAGCCGAAGCGCTAATAGAAAACTATAACCTGACTAATGATTCCAGTGTTTTAGACGTGGGTTGTGGTAAAGCTTATCTTCTCTACGAAATGAAATTGTTGTTGCCGGGATTGAAGGTAGTAGGAATTGATATATCAAAACATGGTTTGGCAGATGCGAAGGAAGAAATTAGAGAATCTCTTTTTATTCATCGTGCACAGGATCCATATCCATTTAAAGATAATGAATTTGACCTTGTTATGTCTTTGGGGTGTTTCCACAATTTACGCATTTTTGAATTGGAAAAAGCGTTAACAGAAACAGAGCGGGTTGGGAAACAAGGATATGTCATGTTAGAGAGTTACCGGAATGAGTTAGAACAGTTTAACCTCCAGTGTTGGGCATTAACCTGTGAATCCTTTTTTGATCATAAAGAATGGCCTTGGATTTATGATCACTTCGGCTATACCGGCGACTACGAATTCATTTATTTTGAATAATATTATAAATTAGAGAAAAAAATGAAAGCAGCCATATTAGTAGAAAGTAAACAACCGTTAGTTGTGGAGGATATATCCTTTCCTAAAAGTCTTGAATTTGGTCAAGTTTTGGTTGATGTTCATTATAGTGGTATCTGTGGTGCCCAGATCAATGAAATTGATGCAGCCAAGGGACCAGACAAATTTTTACCGCACTTATTAGGACACGAAGGATCAGGTGTTGTTCGAGAAGTTGGGGTTGGGGTAACTACCGTTAAAGTAGATGATCATGTAGTTTTGCATTGGCGGCCTAGCGAGGGAATCCAATCACCCACTCCGAAATACAATTGGAACGGAAAAACCGTAAACGCCGGTTGGGTAACGACCTTTAATGAACAAGCAATTATATCCGAAAATAGATTGACAGTAATACCAAATGATTTTGATATGCGCATCGCACCCTTATTCGGATGTGCTGTTACTACTGCATTTGGTGTGGTAAACAAAGATGCAAAAATAAAAGTAGGTCAGTCAGTGGTTATCTTCGGTATTGGTGGTGTGGGTTTAAATATCACCCAGGCAACAAATATGGTCTCGGCTCACCCAATAGTGGGTGTAGATTTACTGGAGCATAAGTTGGAAATGGGCAAAAAGTTTGGTCTGACCCATTCTGTAATTGGTTCTAAAGAAAATATCAACGATTCAATCCGTGAAATTGTAGGGTCGCAAGGAGCTGATGTGGTCATAGAAACCACAGGGCATTCACGAGTGATTGAGCAAGCGTATGAATTAACCCACCCGGACGGAAAAACAATTTTGGTGGGCGTGCCTAAAAAAGGTGATAATGTGAACATATATTCTTTACCCCTGCATTTTAATAAGGTTCTCAAAGGCTCTCATGGCGGTGATGCCGTCCCGGATTTGGAAATTCCCCGCTACATTCGCCTCATGGAGTCAGGTAAAATGACTCTTGATGGTCTTGTAACTCATGAGTTTTCTTTGGATGAAATCAATAATGCATTGGATCTTTTTCGTAGTGGAGATGCAGGGCGAATAATTGTGAGAATGAAAGAATAAAATAATTGGCATTAGATAGTAATAAAGTCCAAAAGGTAGTGAAGGCTGTGATTATCAAGGAAAAGAAATTTCTTTTACAATTGCGAGATAACAACCCTGCTATTTCCTATCCTAATAACTGGGCTTTTTTTGGTGGTGGCGTTGATTATGGAGAGAAACATGAAGAAGCATTAAAGCGGGAATTAATAGAGGAATTGGGATGGTACCCTAAAAAATTTAAGTATTTAACTGAATACAGAAATAAAACTGTTAATTGCAATATCACTCACTATCTAATGCACTACGATTTGGATAAAAATAAACTCTGTCTTGGCGAAGGGCAGGCTATGAACTGGTTTTCATCTGATGAGATAATGGCATTAAACAATAAACCTGATGAGATAGAAATTGTAATTAAAATGGCAAGTCAATATTTAAAAAATATATGAAAGTTGTTATCATAGGTAATACTGGTTTTATTGGGAAAAACATTTTTGATTATTTAGATAAAACCATAGAATATAACTTGCAGGGAATTTCCACAAATGAAATTGATCTAACAAAAGAAAAAAGTTATAATTCCCTTTCAAAGTCTTTGTCACCTAACTGTATCGTGATCATGTGCGCTGGTGTAAAAAAACAACTGGGAGATAATCTGGATACATTTGAAAAAAATTCAGTTATTATAAATAATTTTTGCAAGGCTATTTCTTTATGCCCCCCTCAAAAAATAATCTTTTTTAGTTCCGCTTCAGTATATGGCGAAGATGTTGCTTATGCCGAAAAGATTACAGAAAAAACTCCAGTTCAACTAAAAACATATTATGGTATAGCAAAATATAATGCAGAATGTTTGCTTGATAAAGTTTGTAGTGACACACAAACCCAACTCGTTATCTTACGGCCACCGTTAATTTATGGTAAAGATGATCTTTCTCAGGGCTATGGCCCTACAGGATTTACTTATAAAACAGTAAATTATGAGGAAATTATTTTGTGGGGTGACGGAAGTGAATTTAGAGAATTTGTTTTTATTGCTGATGTTGCTAAAGCAATTCATAGATTATTAAATAATAATTTCAATGGCATTTTAAACCTTGTTAGTGGCAAAAGTTATACCTTTAAAAACATTTATGATTTACTAATAAAAATATCAAAATCAGATATTAAAATGACTTCACGTCAACGTTCCAAAGAAAAAGTTGATCATCATTACTCAAATGAATTATTTAAAAATGCAATCACAGCTTTTGAATTTACTCGACTTAATGACGGTTTAAAGAAAATGTATAATTCCTTAAATGATTAATTAATCAAATGAAAATAATCGATAATACAAAACTGTTGCTTGACTTGAATCTACAGCCTATTTCAAACAGGTTTTTGTCAAACAACTCAAATAATAGTGTTCCTCATTATCCAATGAAATTAATGTTGGATAATAATACAGGGAGGATCCAGTTGGAAAATCCGTTTCCTGTTGAAGAAATAAAACCTCGTTATGATTGGCTGACTTGTTTTGAGCCGGAAGATCATCTTGATGATATGGTCGAAAAAATTATCAATTTGCCAAATATCAATAAGGGCTCAGTTTTTGCAGGTTACAGTTTTAAAGATGACTCAACGCTTGAACGATTAAAGGCCAAAAACTATCTAAATCAGTGGAGGATTAATCCGCGAGAAGACCTTGGAGTTACGGATTCCTGCGCAAGTGTTGAAACCTTTCAGTCTGTGTTTAGTGTTGCCAAAGCAGAACAAATCCAGCAACGATTAGGATATGCAGATGTTATGATTGTTAGACATGTAATAGAGCATGCCTATGATTTGCAGCAATTTGTTACTGCTATCACTACACTTACAAATCCCGATGGATATATTGTTTGGGAACTGCCTGACTGCGAAAGATCCTTGAATGAGGGTGATTGTACTACCATATGGGAAGAGCATATTCATTATTTCACTAGATTTACGTTTAAACAGTTACTAGAGAATTTTGGATTTACCATTATCTATTTTGAATCTTTACCTTACCCGTTGGAAAATTCAATTGTTGCCATCACTAAAAAGAACAAAGAAAAAAAATCAAACTTTTTTCAGAATGTAAATGCAGTGAATAAAGAGTGTGAAAGGGCAAATCAATTCGCACAAAAAGTAAATGAGCGTAAAAAAATTATTCAGTTAAAATTAAGTAAATTCAAAGAAAACAAAGGACCTATTGCAATATTTGGCGCTGGTCATTTGACTGTTGCTTTTATCTCAATCATGGAGGTGGATGATATGATTGATTTTGTAATAGATGATAATCCCAATAAAAATGGGATGATTATGCCAATTGGAAACATTAACATTCTTGGATCAGACGTTCTTTATAACGGATATGTAAAACTTTGTCTTTTAGGTTTAAACCCTCAAAATCAATCTAAAGTTATTGCAAAACATGATACATTTATCAGAACAGGAGGAATATTTGCATCTATTTTTCCAGGTACTAATCTTGCCTTGGAGAATATAGATTGATAAATACTCGAAAAGAGAATAACGAAGTTTTATACCCAAGTGAAAATTTTGTTTCATTAAATGGGGATGATTTGAATCAGATGAAACAAATGGCTAAACTTAATGATCGCCATCGTATACGAATCTGTACGCATCAAACTATAGATGATGATGTACATGAAATGATCATCTATCACCCCAAAGATACTTATGTTCCGCCTCATAAGCATGTTGGTAAAGTTGAATCATTTCATTTGATTAGTGGTGAAATTATTTTAATTCTTTTTAATGAAAATGGTAAAATATCTAAAGTTTTAGAAATGGGAGAACACGATACTGGAAAGACTTTCTACTATAGAATTCCCGCAGGTAAATACCACACACAAATTTTTAAACAGAACACCTTTTTTCATGAAGTAACTAGAGGGCCATTTGATAAAAAGGATTCTGTTGTTGCTACTTGGGCACCAGATGAAAATGACTCGCTATTGGTCGAAGAATACTTAATGAAAATTAATAATAAATATAATGACATTTAATTATTATTGTGTTTTAAGAAGTAAACATTGAACTATTTACTACGAGTGAGAAATGAACACTAAAGTTTTACGCCATGATACAAATTGCAGACTATGTGGTTCTAAAAAGATTAAAAATATTCTAAAACTGAAACCCACGCCTCCGGAAGATCTATTTTTACCAAAGTCTAAACTAAATCTATCATCTAAAACATATTGCCTGACTTTAGCTCTTTGCCAGAATTGCGGCTATGTACACTTACCGGATATACTGAGTCCCGACATCAGTTATTCCAATTATGTTTATGAAACTAAAGTTACGGTCGGATTAAGTGACCATTATAAAGAATATGCTGAAAACATTATAAAATATGCTGGTTTAAGCGAATCTAGTTTAGTAGTTGATCTAGGTAGCAATGATGGTACAATGTTAAAAGCTTTCAAATTTTTTGGTATGAGAGTTCTTGGTGTTGAACCAAGTGAACAAATTGCTAATATTGCAAACGATAATAACTTAGAAACAATAAATGATTACTTTTCTGTCACTGTAGCGAATAAAATTATTAAAGAATATGGTAAAGCATCAGTTATAACGGCAAATTATATGTATGCAAATATTGATGATGTTATCGGTTTCAGTAAAAATGTGAAAAAAATACTAAGTGATGAAGGTCTATTTGTTATACAGACGGGATATCACCCCGAGCAAATGAAAATAAATATGTTTGATTATATCTATCATGAGCATTTTTCATATTTTTCTGTCAAAGTTTTGAAGCAATTGCTTGAAAAATGTGGAATGGAAATAATACATGTATCTTTACACTCGGCAAAGGGTGGTTCCATCCGGGTGATTGTAAAACATAAGAATGGGAAACAAAATGTAAATGAAAGTGTAGATTTATTTATTAATTCAGAAGAAACTGCAGGAATGCATTCGATAGAACCCTACATCCGTTTTAGTAATCGACTTGATGCTCGTAAGAAAGAATTACATTCCTTAATTAAAAAAATCCGCTTATCTACGAATAAATTGGTGGGCTATGGTGCTTCACATAGCACTACCACCCTTCTGCACCACTTTGAGATTGGAAATCAAATTGAATATATTGTTGATGACAACACAATTAAACATGATCGCTATTCGCCAGGATTTCATTTGCCGGTATATTCATCAGAAAGATTGTATAAAGATAAACCAGAGTATGTACTTTTGCTTGCGTGGCAGCATCAGGAGAGTATCATCAAAAGGAATACAAAATACTTAAATAATGGCGGGAGATTTATTGTCCCTTTACCTGAATTGAAAGTTATTGGATAATTAATGAATTATAAAGTTTCCTGGTGGCGCACATCTTTTGGTGAAGAAGAAATCCAGCGGATTGCCGATTCTATTCGAAATGAATTCGTCAGTCAAGGCGAAGTTACAAAACAGTTTGAGCAAGCTATGTCAGATTTTTTGGAAGTTGAACATGTCATAGCCGTTTCTAGCGGAAGTACTGCAATATTAATGGCACTTATGGCAGTTGGAGTTTTACCTGGAGATGAAGTTATAATGCCCAATCGTACTTGGATTGCAACTGCCCATGCAGTTCATCTCTTAGGGGCAAAGGTGGTTTTAATTGACGTGGGTAACAAACGCCCTTTAATTGATGTTGACCAAATTGAGCAGCACATTACGGCTAAAACAAAAGTGATTATGCCTGTACATATGAATGGGCGTTCTGCGGATATGTTAAAAATCCATGAAATTGCAAAACGTCATTCACTTTTTGTAATTGAAGATGCTGCGCAAGCAATCGCTTCAAGGAACCAAAATGGTTATCTTGGCACACAATCAGATATTGGATGTTTTTCACTTTCAGTAGCAAAAACTATTTCTACGGGGCAAGGAGGTTTTGCAGTGACTAATGATAATAAATTAGCACACCGTATGAGGGCAATTAGAACACACGGAGTAGAAAATGTAAAAGATCCAGAAAAATGGGGTATACCTGGATTTAATTTTCGGTTTACAGATGTTCTTGCATCTATTGGGATAGAACAATTAAAGTGTCTTCCTGAAAGGATTGAGCACCTTAAAACCATCTATTCAATATATGCTCAAAAATTAATTAATACTCCATTTAGGTGCATTCCTGTAGATATAGAAGCTGGAGAAGTTCCATTATATAATGAATTTTTAGTTAAGAACCGAACTAAATGGATTCAAAGATTGGAATCAGATAAAATAGAATCGCGGCCATTTTATCCTAATATAGATAAAGCTTCCTATTTTGGTGAACAAAATTTGGATTTTCCTAATTCTCGGAAATATGGGTTAGAAGGTATTTATTTGCCGAGTGGACCCGCCCAATCACTTCAAAATATTAACGATACAATAAAATGCATCAAACAAAAATAGCAATTATAGGTTGGGAAGAGGGTATTGCAGGACAGATTGATTCTTGGATGAATTCTATTGGCTATGATGTTAAATTATTTATTCATCCTTTTGAAAAGGCTCCTGAAATTCAAAAAATAAATAGAAATGTTAAACTTTTTGATTATCCAGAAAATAATGAATTTAAAGGTAAACCACTTATTTTGAAAAAAGAATGGCATGATGTATTAAACGCTGATTCAATAAATCACTGTATAATTGCTTTAAGTGACCCAGAGGAAAGAAAAAAACAAATTAAATATGCTATAGAAAATGATATAGATTTGATTAATGCTGTACATCCGAGCGTAGTTATAAATAGTGAAGTTACATTAGGAGTGAATGTAATAATTATGTCTGGTGCAATAATTGGTTACAGATCAGAAATAGAAAATGGTGTATTTATAAATACTGGAGTACAAATAGATCATCACTGTAAGTTAGATAAATATTCAACACTTAACCCAGGTTGTGTTTTAGCGGGCAATGTATTTGTGGGCAAAAAAGCTGTAATTCACACCAATGCAACAGTGATAAACAAGATGCAAATAGGTAAGTCAAGTATTGTAGGTGCTGGATGCGTGGTTATTAAAGATGTAAAAGTAAATGATATTGTGGCTGGCGTACCAGGAAGGTCTATCAAAAAAAGTACTCATCGCGCTGCCATATCCTGATGCACAATTTTAGGTTAAAGCCAATAAGTGCTTAACAATAAGTAAATTGAAAAAAGATTATCCTTTCAATTGGCTGATATAATCCATGGTTGTATATCAATTCTTTATAATGAATAAAGTATAATATTAGTATTTTAAAAGCAAATCAGAACCTTACTAATTATTATTATTTAATTTCCCAATTAGTTAGTAACAATACCTATATATAGACATGTTATTTAATTCATTAGAATATATCCTATTCTTACCAACGGTTTTCTTTTTTTATTGGTTTGTATTTAATAATAATCTAAAACTGCAAAATATTCTCATTCTTGTTTGTAGTTATATTTTTTATGGATGGTGGGATTGGAGATTCTTATCTCTAATTATTTTATCAACAATTGTTGACTATATAGCAGGGATCAAAATTTATAATACTGATAGTTTAAGAATGCGTAAAGGGATTCTTTTTACAAGTATTATTTTTAATATTGGGATACTTGGCTTCTTCAAGTACTCCAATTTTTTTGTTGATTCGTGGATTGATTTTGTTGGGTCATTTGGATACGCAATCAACAGTGTTTGGACACTAAAGATCATTTTACCGGTAGGCATTTCATTTTATACATTTCAGACCATGTCTTATTCTCTTGATATCTATAATAAAAAGTTGAAACCAACCAAAGATTTTATCTCATTTGCATCATTTGTAAGTTTTTTCCCACAGCTAGTAGCTGGTCCAATTGAGCGAGCATCAAATTTGCTACCACAAATATTGAAGAAAAGACAGTTCAATTACAATCAAGGTGTCCAAGGTTTGAGATTGATTCTTTGGGGCATGTTTAAAAAAGTTGTTATTGCAGATTCTTTAGCGTTATTGGTAGATAGGATTTTTTCTGATGCTGGCAATTATGATGGCGGAGTATTATTCCTTGGTATTGTTTACTTTGCATTTCAGATTTATTGTGATTTTAGTGGTTATTCTGATATTGCAATTGGTACAGCAAAACTATTTGGGATTGAAATAATGTCAAATTTTAAGTTTCCATACTTCTCAAGAGATATTGCTGAATTCTGGAGAAGATGGCATATCAGTTTATCGTCCTGGTTTAGAGATTACGTATACATTCCCTTGGGTGGTTCTAAAAGAGGGAAATATATATCAATAAGAAACATTTTTATAATTTTTATCATAAGTGGATTTTGGCATGGCGCAAATTGGACATTTATAATGTGGGGATTCATTCATTCATTAATGTTTATACCATTATTTATTTTTGGAATTAATAGAAAATATACTTCGTATATTTGTTCTCACGATAAATGGTTTCCTACGTTAAAAGAAACATTGCAAATTGGAAGCACCTTCTTTATCACAACGATTGCTTGGGTATTTTTTAGGAGTGAATCAGTTGGAGATGCTTTTTTATATTTGAATATTATGATTACAAAATTTTCAATTCCGTCATCAAATAGAAGTGGACTAATTTTTGTGTTTATGGTTTATATCTTGGACTGGTTGTGGAGAAACAATGAAAGAGAACCACTAAATATAAAGAATACTTATATCAGGTGGGGTCTATACTGCTTACTTATGGGTTTGGTTGCAGGTCATTTTAAAATAATAGATGTATCTCAATTCATCTATTTTCAGTTTTAAAATGAAAAGATTTACCATAAGAGTCATGCAATTTATAGTTTTGTTTGTAATACTTGGAGGGTTTTCATTTATAACAAAATATGATCATAAAATGGGAATTTGGGGATTTTTTGCTAATAACTCTTTTCTTGGGAAAAAGAAACATTTTGAAGATTTTTTTAGCGAAAAGGATGAAATAAATCTAATTATTGGTAGTTCGCAAATCCAGTATGGAGTAATACCTGACTCATTGGGAGAAAAATGGTATTCATTTTCATCGGGTGGACAAACAATTTATAATTCTTATAAGTTTTTAGAGTATTATAGTAATTCTATCAAAATCGATACGATAATTATAGGTTTTGCTCCATTTGATTTCCCATTCTCTTATCGGCAAAAAAATTATGACTATTCTAATCCATATTTTATAGTTTTTGGACCAGATAGTATTTCAATGTATCCCAAACACAGATTAGTTAAAAGAGGTATCCAAAATACTTTTAATATAATTTTTCCTAATTTAAATAATAAATTTTCAGCTATTAGTCAAATTGTCTACGGTAAACAAGGGTTTACTGCGGCGGTTAATGCTCCTGCTATTAATATGGATTCTCTTTATAACTCATCACCAACAAAATTTGATAATCACATTGATTATTTTAGTAATGTAAAAGAAAAACCAAATATGAAATACTTCCAGTTATTTCATTCATTTTGTCAAAAGGAAGATATAGATGTAATTTATTTATTAACTCCAAAATCAAAGTTTTACAATATGAATGTTAGAAAAGTTGAAAATGATCTTTTATGGAGCACAATTATAGATAGTCTTAAGCGCTATGATATTACAATATGGGATTATGAATATCTTAATACTGATAGCTTAACTTATAGTTTTTTTCTTGATGAGACTCATTTATCATATCATGGTGCACTAAAATTTACAAGTATGATAAGAGAAAGACTGTATAATGATTACTAGAGCATTCTAACTCAATATAAATTAGGATAAAAAAATATGATTAAAGATAGGGTAGAAAGAGAAAAAGTCCAATATGATGATGTTAGTTTCGAGGAAAAGAGAGAAAAATTTGGCAATATCTTAAGCCATACTCATTATTTCTACGAATTACGAAAATATAATATATTGAAAAAAGTCCTTGATTATGCCAATGGTAAACGTGCTTTGGAAATTGGTTCTTCTGCATGGTGTGCGTGGATAGAGCAGCAAGGGATTAAACCTTCTAAACTTGATTGTATCAATATATCTGAAAAAGAACTTGAAAGAGGTATTGAACTATCAAAAAAATCTAGATTAATCAAGCCATCCTTTCACTTGATGGATGCGCATAAGCTAGATTTCAAGGATGAAACATTTGATGTTGTTTTTGGAGGAGCTATTCTTCATCATTTGGATCTTCCTGTTGCATTGGATGAAATCTACCGAGTATTAAAACCCGATGGTTTAATGCTATTTACGGAACCGTTGGATACTAATCCCATTGGGAAAATTGTTCGCGTATTTACTCCATACGTCCGTACAATAGATGAACAGGCACTGCGTTTCAAGGAAATTGCGCAAATAAAAAAAAGATTTAATCTTAATTGCCATTTTGAGCAATTATTGACTGTTCCCTTTGGTATTTTGTCGAAGTTTATATTTAAGAAACCAAATAATTTCATGATGCATGTGGTGTACATTATTGATAGGGTGATTAATAAGATTCTACCTCCATTAGGGTGGTTTTATCGATATATTATTATTATTGGTTATAAAAAATAATAATAACATTAACGATCTATATAGCAGATACAATTTTGTATTAATTATTTGACATGCGCATTTTGTACTTTAGTCCTATTTCTGGTAGTAGTTTTATGCTTCAATGGCCACATTATCATATGATATCAGAGTTACGTTCAGCGGGCCATGAAATAAGATATATAAATGCTGAAGATAAAATTGGCAGGTTGCCAAATGCTGCTCAGGGGTCTCAGGTTATATTGGATGAAGTTAAGGAGATGTTGAAATCGAACGGCTGTGATATGGTTTTCACTGCTGCATCTGATAAAAATATTGAAAAAAGTGTTATCCATGAGATCAAGCGTTTGGGAATACCATCTGTTTTAATGCATTGTGATGATTTATCTGTACCATTCACCATCAAGAATATTGCCAATTGTTTTGATTTAGTATGGGCAACATCACGAGAAAATATAAATCTATTGAAATCTTATGGTGCTCGAACAATAATGATGCCGTATGCGGCTAATCCTAATGTATTTAAACCTGTTTCGGTGGCAGAGGAAAATTACATCGGTTTTATTGGAAGCGTTTATGGCGCAAGAGAACGCCATATAGGAAATATAACTGCTGGCTCATTGCCTATTCAAGTTTATGGCAATAAGAATCAAGTGGAAGATCATAAATCACGTTTGAATAATCCCCTTACCCGTGCTCTAAAAAATATTAATAGTATGTTACCGCATACATATCAAAGCCTATTTTTTAAAACGGGACGTCGTATTGTTGCAAGTGCTCTTAAGCGTTCTATTGTGGAAACTTTTAAAAGATCAAAAATGCGAAATCATACAGATAACACAAAGAGTTTTCCGGGACCATCTTTTGAAGAAATGGGGCTATATTATTCTCGAATGGCATTGAGTTTAGGTTCAATTGAATATGGTAGTACTTATGTACTTAAACAGCCTGTGATGTGCATCCATTTGCGAGAATTTGAAGCGCCAATGTGTGGTGCAGTTCATTTAGTTAATAGTCACCCTGAACTGCAAGAGTATTTCAAAAAAGATAAAGAAATGTTATTTTATGATTCAGAAGAAGAATTATTAGATAAAATAAAATATTATCTTGATCCAAAAAGAGATTCTATAAGAAAAAAAATACGGGAAGCTGCGCGTAGGCGATCTGTGCAAGAACATACTTGGACAAAGAGATTTGAAAAGATTTGGGATACATTATCTTTATAACATACGTTTTATTTAATTATAAGGATCCATAAAAAATATTGTATGAGAAAAACTATATCACATACAGCATATATTGAAAATATGAGTAATGATTTAACCACATCGCTTTCTTGGGATACCCTTAGATTAGATACAATTGATACACCATATTCTATACCAGAAAAACGAGATGATTGGATAAAGAAGTGTTTATCTAATGGGAAATACATTGCACAAGCAAAAGAAATCATAAAAATAACTGAGGAATTAGGTTATAAGAGGATATTTTCTGTAGGTGTTGGTGGTGCTTGGCTAGAATATAATATCAAACAATTAAAACATGATTTGCATATCACATGTACTGATTATGCAATTAAAACAATAAAAAGACTCAGAAGTGTTTTTATAGATTGCGATAAAATAGAAGTTTTTGATATTATAAAAGATAATTTCCCCCAAAAAAAAGAATTTATATTATTGAATCGGATTGATACAGAATTTGATGACAAAAATTTGAAAAAGATCTATTCCAATATGGCAAATAATGGGATAGAAAACATATTAGTCATAGCAACACATATATTAACAATAAGATATTACTTTATGTCACAACTGCGTATTATAATAAATAAGTTTAGACGAAGAAAAATGATATTTGCTGGATATTCTCGAACAAAGTCTAGGTTTATAGAATTATTTGAGGATGATTATTTTATATTAAGAGAGAAAGGTATAGATGGCGTCAACTCATTTTTATTACAAAGGAAAAAAAATTGAATATTAAAGTTAATAATTGTCATTCAATTCATCTAAAAAAGATTATTGATGAGAAAGATGGTGTATTAAGTGTTGGAGAAGCTATGCGTGAGATTCCTTTCTTAATAAAACGAGTATATTATATATATGATTTTTTTGATCAAGAATCTATAAGAGGTCTGCATGCACATAAAGCATTAGAACAAGTCTTATTTTGTTTAGGTGGTAAGTTTTCCATGCATTTGGATGATGGTATCAACAAAGAAACGATACAGCTGGATAAGCCAAATTATGGATTATATTTAGGGCCCATGGTTTGGCACAAAATGACACATTTTTCAACTAATTCCATTATTCTAGTTCTTTGTTCGGATCAATTTAAAGAATCGGATTACATTCGTGATTATAAAGAGTTTTGTACTCTTGTAAAATCCAATGATTCAACTGTAGCATGATTTATTTTAATAATTTTAGTGCTGAATATGATTTGTTAAAAAAAGAAATAGATAAATCCATTTTAAAAGTTCTAAAAAAGGGTTGGTATATTCTTGGAAAAGAGGTCGAAGAATTTGAAGATGAATTATCGCATTATATAGGTGTTAAAAACTGCATTGGTGTTTCTTCGGGGACTGATGCAATAACATTGTCTCTCATGGCTCTTAATATAGGTAAAGGAGATGAAGTCATAACAACTAATATGACAGCATTTCCTACAGTTGTCGGAATAATTAGATCTGGCGCAAAACCTGTATTAGTAGATATCCAGGAAGAAGATGGGTTAATTAATCCAAGTATGATTGAAAAAAAAATTACAAATAAAACTCGAGCCATTATACCTGTACATTTATTTGGACAAAGTTGTGATATGAAAAAAATAAAAGAGATTGCAATTTTGAATAATCTAGAAATTATAGAAGATTGCGCACAATCATTAGGGGCTGAATATGATGGTGACCAAACGGGTACTTTTGGTGCTTGTGGAGCTTTTAGTTTTTATCCAACAAAAAATTTAGGAGCAATCGGGGATGCGGGGGCTGTAGTTACAAACAATGCTGAAATTTATAATAAATTAAAGATGATGAGAAATTATGGACAAAAAACACGCTATAAACATGATATAGTCGGAATAAATAGCAGGTTAGATGAGATACAAGCAGCCATCTTGCGAGTAAAATTAAATCATGCAAATTCTTTTATAGAAAAGAGGAAAGAAATTGCTATGTTTTATAGGAATAATATTGATAAAAAGTCTTATTTAAAACAACTGCGAGTAAATAATTATGGCAAACACTCCTATCATTTGTTTGTTTTAAAGTGTGAAGATAGAGATGATTTGCTAAGTTATTTATCAAGCAAGAATATTCAAGCATTAATTCATTATCCCATACCTGTCAATGAACAAAAAGCATTCCCATTTCAAAAAAATGAAAATTTCCCTAATACCGTAAAATTTTCTAAATCAGTTTTAAGTATTCCCATTCATAATTACCTAAAAAAGAAAGAAGTAGAAAAAATAGCCAATACTATTAATAATTTTTCTATTTAACAAAATTATTGCGGTAAAGATGAATTATTTTTCAACATATTTTGATTCCAATTACTATTCTAGAGGCCTAGCTCTATATAATTCATTGCTTAAGCATTGTTTAGATGATTTTCATTTATTTATTTGTTGTTACGATGATAATTGTTACAAAGATATGCAAAATCATAACTTGTTGAATGCTACTATTTATTCAATATCTGATTTAGAAAAATATGATAAAAAGTTTTTTGAGATTAAAGATACAAGGTCTACAGTTGAGTATTATTTCACTTCCACTCCATGCTTACAATTATTTATATTAAATAAACATCCAGAAGTTTCTAGGTTAACATATCTTGATGCTGATCTTTATTTTTATTCTGATGTTAAGCCGTTATTTGATGAACTTGGAGATTCATCAATTGGCATGACAATACATAATTTTCCTGAATGCAGCAAAAAAAAATCACTAGCATCTGTTTCTGAAGCTAAAACTGGAATTTATAATGTTGCTTGGTTATCATTTCGTAATGATGAAAATAGTTTAAACTGTTTAGCTTGGTGGAGAAAAAAAACTATTGAATGGTGCTACTTGAAAATAGAAGATGGTTTATGTGCTGACCAAAAATATTTAGACGAATGGCCCAAGCTCTTTGAGTCAGTACATATTTTTAACCATCGTGGAGCAAATGTTGCTCCTTGGAATATAAATGATTATAAAATGCATCAGAATAATGGAAAAATATATTTAGATAATTACCCATTGATATTTTTCCATTTTCATGGTTTTAAACAAATAAATAAATATATTTATAATTCTAATTTAGGTCTTACTTTATCTTTTCCCTCAAAAACAATTAAGGAATTATTATTTGCACCTTATATAAACGAATTATTAAAACATTCGAAAAGTGGTAATATAACTAAGAGTCTGCCTAAACCGAAATTGCATAATAAATATTTTCATGCAATTAGAACAACCATTAGAATTTCTATTGGTTTATTTTTTAGACAATATCTTTTATTTATTAAACGTAAAGTATATTAACAAAGCATTCATCTTCCACTATATGATTTTTATAGTAAAAGTTATTTATTATCAACATTTATGTATTTAAACAATTTAAGTAATAAAAAAGTAGGTTTTATACAAAGAGTGCTGGCATCCTATAATCAGGTATTTTTCGAAAGGCTTAGCGATGTAGATGGGGTGTCTTTATCATTCTTTACGGGTCAGCCTATGAAAAATGAGCAATTAAAATTTGCTAAAAAAATTAATGGTGCATCGCATTGGCAAGCAAAAAATGTATATTTTTTTAATCAAGACAATTTTATAGTTTGGCAGAAAGGAGTATATGCGTGGTTAAAAAGTTTTGATCCAGATATTCTTATTGTAGATCCTAGTCCACGTATTTTATCAACTCAAATAGCAATAAATTGGATGAAATATAATAATCGTCCCGTTTTAGGATGGGGCTCAGGTGAGCTTCCACGTTCGGGACCAATGTGGATCCAAAATATAAGAAGAAAAATTGCCCAATTACAGTGTCGTCGACTATCTGGAGTTATATCTTATAATTCTAAAGCTGCTAATGATTATAGTAATGCAGGATTATCTAATGATCGTATTTTTATAGCTTATAATTCTTCAGATAATAAAGAAACTGAAAAATATTATAAAAAATATGGCAACGATCTAGGTTGGATTAATGATTGGAGAAAATCATTAGGGTTTGATCCATTAATTCCAATAATAATATTTGTTGGTCAATTAATACCCTCTAAAAAAATAGATATTTTAATTAGATCCTTCTCAATTTTAGAGGAAAAAGCACAACTCTTAATAGTGGGAGATGGACCGATTAGAGAAGAATTAGAAAATATTTCATCTTCATTTGGTAGGCGTATAAAGTTCATAGGATATCAATCTGGGGAATATTTATCACAATGTTATATTGGATCTGATATATTCGTACTGCCTGGTTTAGGTGGATTAGCACTCCATCAGGCAATGAGCTACGGGAAACCTGTAATTGTTTCTTTTGGCGATGGCACTGAGAGAGATTTAGTAGGAGATGGAATTAATGGTTTATTTTTTTCAGGCGAAATTCAAGAATTAAAAAATAAGATAAAATTTTTACTAAACAATCCAAATAAAATTAAAACGATGGGCAATGAATCTCTTTCTATTGTAAGAAAAAAATATAATATGAACAGTATGTTACATGTGTTTGAACAAGCAATAGATGCGGGCATTTCTAGATTTCAAAATAATTAATAATAAAATAAACATAGGTGTAAAGACAAAGAGATGAAAGAACCAAATTTATATGATAATATGGAATTTGTTTCATGCCCTGTCTGTGAATTTCAATCTACTAAAAATCCAGATATTATTGCGCCGGGTTTTCAGTATGGTTTTGATTTTGAATATAAATATTCTAAATGTTCTCAGTGCAATACTTATTATCAAAATCCAAGAGTCAACCCTAAACATATTAGTAGTTTTTATACAAAAATATATTATACGAATCCAAACTTACGAGGACATCTAGAGAGAAAACTCAGAAATATAAAGTGGGCATTGGAGATGCGTTGGGGTTACCGTGTCCCGAAAATAAAAGGTAGGCTTCTTGATTATGGAGCTGGCTCGGGAGAATATTTATCTAAATTATACCAGTACGGTTGGGATGATTTATGGGGATATGATCCTAGTCCAGAGTCTTTCATTACTAAGGAAGAAACAGTAAGCAGAATTTATGAAAATGATTTATTTCCTGTCTCTGATCAATTAAAAGGTAGTTTTGATTATATCCATTCATTTCATAGTCTAGAACATGTGCCCAATCCAACAAAGGTGTTAGATGCTTGGTATCAATTATTAAAACCTGGAGGTAAAATAATTATTGCTACACCAAATATAGCATCTTTTTTTTCTCGTCTATTTAATCGTTATTGGTATTATTTAACAGCACCCTTGCATTATGTATTATTCACATCCAAATCCTTAGAAAAAGTTCTGCAAAATGTTGGTTTTGAAATAGATCATGTAAAATATCGCTCTACTTCTCAGTGTCTTTGGGGAAGTCTGGATTTTCTATTACATTCAATGCAAAATAATTATAGTAAACCTGCTAACATGTTTTTAAATAAAAGATTAATCCTAATGTTATTAGGGAAGCCTCTAATGTTATTATTGGATACTATTAATGAAGGTGACACGCTAGTTATTATTGCTAAAAAACCAAGTTAGTATATTTTTAATTGATATTTCTCATCATTATTAAATGAAAAAAACTAAAAAAAAGTTACTCATCACTGGTGGTTTAGGCTTTATTGGGAGTCATTTAGCAAGAGAGCTTATTAATAGTGACTATTCATTAACTCTTTTAGATAATCTAAGCCCTCAAATTCATGGTAATGTACATATTATCAATGATGATTTACTTTTATCGCCCCATATATCTTTTATAAAAGGAGATATTTTAGATATTAGATTAATGGAAAATATATTAGTCAATGTAGATGTCATTGTCCATCTTGCTGCTGAAACAGGAACTGCGCAATCAATGTACCAAATAGGACATTATAATAATATCAATTCACAAGGTACAGCAGTAATCTTAAATCTATTAGCAAAATTAAAACATAAAGTTAGTAAAATAGTTTTAGCCTCTTCTCGAGCAATTTATGGTGAGGGATCCTATAATTGTAATAAATGTGGAATAGTTTATCCAACATCTCGCTTATTAAAATCTTTGGAAGCCTCTGAATGGAATCCTAAATGTACTAAATGTAAAGGCAATGTAAACCCTATTCCAACTGCAGAAGATTCAATGCCAAGGCCTTCCTCTATATATGCTGCAACTAAACTAGCACAAGAAAATTTAGTTAAAATCGCATGTGAAGCTATAGGTATTAATAGTGTTATTTTACGCTTTCAGAATGTTTATGGTCCGGGTCAGTCATTAAATAATCCTTATACAGGAATATTATCAATATTTTCAACACGTATTAGACGAGGTTTAAATTTATCTCTATTTGAAGATGGCCTTGAAAGCCGCGATTTCATATACATTAGTGATATCACTAAAGCTATAAGGTTAAGTATTGATGAAGATGCGGCTAATAATAAAATACTTAATGTTGGAACGGGGCGTCCAACAACTATTATGGAAATTTCAAAATTATTAGTTGAGACATTAGGAGGGGAACAACAACCTGTAGTTACAGGCCAATATCGCATTGGAGATATTCGCCATTGCTATGCTGACACAACACTTATGTCAAACATACTAAAGTTTAAAACAACTATGAGTATTCAGACTGGTATTAAAAAATTCTGTGACTGGGTAATCAATCAACCTTTGCCTAAGGATAAATTAGATATTGCTAATACAGAACTAAAAAATCGCGGGCTGTTAGGATGAAGAAAAAAGATTTTAATAACAATATTTACACTAGAAATTAATTTGTTAATTATCTTTAATCACATATGATATAATCTATCCACTATTTATGAAAATACTTGTTTTAGGTACTAATTTTCATCCAGAGGTAACTGGCGTTGCACCATTAACTACTGATTTGTGTGACTACCTAGTTCAGCAAGGTCATACTGTAGAAGTTATTTGTACTTTTCCACATTATCCAGAATGGGCCAAGAGAAAGGAAAATAAATGGAAAATTTATGATCATCATAATTATAAAGGAGTGACCATAAATAGAGTATGGAATTATGTTCCAAGGAGACTAAATACAATAACAAGAGTAATGTATGATACTATAATTAGTTTTAGTTTCCTTATTGGTTCATTTTTTATACATAATAAGCCCAAAGTGATTCTTGCAATATGTTCACCATTACAAGTGGGATTTTCTGCATGGATAATTAGTAAGAGATTTAATGTTCCATTTTATTTTCATTTACAAGATTTAATCCCAGAAAGTGCTGCGAACACTGGAATGATAAAAAATAAATATTTTATTGGAATAATTGAGAATTTTGCAAAATTTATATACAATAAAGCTGCTGGTATTTCTGTCATTGGACATAGTTTTAAAGAAACAATAATTAAGTTAGGTGTGGCAGCCAATAAAATTAGTTACCTGCCAAATTGGGTTGATACACAATGGATAAAACCTTTGCCAAAGAGCAAAAGCTATTTAAAAGAACTTAGTATTGATTCTTCAAAATATATTGTAATGTATATTGGTAATATTGGTAAAAAACAGGATCTAATAACTTTGGCCGCTGCAGCAGGAATTCTAAAATCACATGATGATATTATTTTTATAATATTTGGAGATGGCAATAACAAGAAGCAACTTGTAGATTATATCAATAAATATTCACTTAATAATATTTTATTGTATGGAGTACAATCCAAATCTAAGCTTCCTGTAATGCTCTCAATTGCAGATGCCCTTGTAGTTTTACAGAAGAAAGAAGTAATTAATATGGTGGTACCTTCGAAATTATTAATTTACGCAGCAAGTGGAAAACCTATTATATTAGCGGGAAATTCTAACAGCGAAGGTTCAAAGTTTATTGTAGAATCAAATGGAGGATTATTAGTTGAAGCTGAAAATCATTATGCCGTTGCCGAAAAAATACAATCACTAAAAAATTCTAATAATGATGGATATTCAATGCATGGCAGGAAGTATGTAGAAAAAAGATTCTCTAAAGAATTAGTATTAAATGATTTTGAAAAACATTTATTACAATATAATAACACCAAGTAAACAAAAATATATCGTTTATAATGAGAATAATTAATAAACTAATAAAGTTTATTTCTATATTAATAATTTTAATAATAGCCTTACCAATATTAATTATTATTTTTATTATAATATTTATAGGGAATGGAATGCCAATTATTCATAAACGGGAAGTTTTGGGATTAGGGGGTAAAATATTTCAATTTTATAAATTTAGAACTATGGTTAAGAATGCGGATGAAATACTAGATAAGTGGCAGCAAAAAAACTCTGATATTTATAAACTCTACGAAAAAAATACAAAATTGATTTCTGATCCAAGGGTAACATCATTCGGTAGAATATTAAGAAAAACAAGTTTAGATGAATTGCCACAATTAATTAATGTACTTAAAGGGGAAATGAATTTAGTTGGCCCCAGACCAATTACAATTAGAGAAACAAAACATATCGATAAAGAAAAATTAGAAATTAGAAATTCAATTAGACCAGGTATAACAGGTTTATGGCAAGTTAATGGCAGGCAGAATACAACATTTCAGGAAAGAATTGTATTAGATATAGAGTATATCAATAATAGAAGTTTGTTATTAGACTTAAAAATTATATTAAGAACTTTACCAATTATTATTAGAGGTAAAGGAGCATTTTAGTATAATAAGTCAATGAATATTTTAATAACAGGTGGAGCAGGATATATAGGAAGTATTGTTTCAGAACAATTGTTAAACGAACAACATGATATTATAATAATTGATAATTTACAGGAAGGGAATGAAAAGGCTGTCCTACCGGGAACTTCATTTTATAATGGTGATTTTGGTGATATTGACATATTAAACAATATTTTTAGTAAATATAAAATTGATGTTGTTTTTCATTTTGCTGCAGAAACTACTATTGAATTTTCAATGTCTGATCCAGAAAGATATTTTAATAATAACCTGATTAAAAGTTTGACTCTACTTAATGCAATGAGAGCACATAAATGTAATAAGATTGTTTTTTCATCAACTGCAGCAGTTTATGGTGAGCCGCAATATACTCCTATTGATGAGGGACACCCAAAAAATCCAATAAATGCTTATGGTGAGTCGAAATTGGCATTTGAAAGAGTCTTGTCGTGGTATAATAAAGCATACGGCATAAAATATAACACCTTTAGATATTTTAACGCGGCTGGAGCTTCCAATAAATTGGGGGAGTATCATAAGCATGAAAGCCATTTAATCCCGATGATTATTAAATCAATTTTTCTAAAAAGCAAAAAATCAAATTTTGTAATTTATGGCCATGATTATCCAACAAAGGATAAAACCTGTATTCGTGATTATGTACATGTACTTGATATTTGCAGTGCCCATATACTGGCGATTAAAAACCTAGATATAAACCCTACTGGCAAATATAACCTTGGTAATGGTGAAGGGCATTCTATTCTAGAAGTAATAAACACTCTAGAAACAGTTGTGGGAGAAAAAATAAAATATACTTTTGGAGATAGAAGAATTGGCGACCCAGCAATATTGATTGCATCATCTGAACACGCAATAAATGAGCTTGGATGGAGTCCGATTCATTCCTCTCTTAAGGATATTATTCAATCTTCATGGAAATGGCATTTAAAAAATCCAGATGGTTATAAATTTTAATTGAAGTAATTTGAACAAGTTATGATAATCTCACAAACACCATTAAGGATTAGTTTCGTTGGTGGCGGTACCGATCAAAAAGAATTTTGGAAAAATGAGAAAGGTGCAGTGCTCTCTAGTACCATCGACAAATATATTTATGTAATTGTGAAGAAAAGATTTGATGAATTAATAGTAGTTAATTATAGACTACAGGAGGTCGTTAATTGTGTTTCTGAAATTAAACACGATCTTGTTCGAAATTGCTTGAAAAAGGTAGGAATTACCTCAGGGATTGAAATTACTACACTAGCCGATATACCCTCTGAAGGGTCTGGTTTAGGGAGTAGCAGTACTGTTACGGTTGGTTTATTAAATGCTCTTTATACATATTGTAGTAAACAAGTTACTGCTGAACAACTTGCCCAGGAAGCATGCGAAATAGAGATAGATATTCTAGGTAAACCCATTGGTAAACAGGATCAATACATTGCAGCTTATGGTGGATTGCGGGAAATCTCATTCAATCCTAATGGTACTGTTAAAATTGAATCAATATCAAACCACAATTTCCCTAAACTTGTTTTTAGCTCTAATTTGCTTTTATTCTACACAAATATTACTAGGCAATCTTCAGATATTTTGACAATTCAAAAAGCAGAAATAAAAAATAAAATAGATATTTTGAGACAGATGAGGGATCAGGTTCCACATGTGCGCAAAGTTTTGGAAAGCGAGGATAACAACGATAATGTAGGAATAATCCTTAATAAAGCTTGGACATTGAAAAAGCAGCTTGCTAAAACAATATCAAGTCCCCTTATTGACGAAATGTATCAAAAAGCAATAGACGCTGGAGCCTTGGGTGGCAAGATTTCTGGTGCCGGTGGTGGAGGCTTTCTATTAGTTTATGTTCAGAGGGAGAAACAGAATGATGTGCGTCAAGCTATGAGTGATTACATGGAGTTTCCCTTCATGTTTGAGTCGGACGGTAGTAAGATTATTTTTAATATTACAAGCAATTACTGGAAGTAAAATGATAGATAAAAAATGGTTACATAATTATTTCGAATTGTATAGTAAAACAATAATTAATGATTTGGTAATTAATAACCTTATTTCATTAAAAGATTTAATTTTAAATACGAGTAAAAATGGTAATAAAATTATATTTGCGGGTAATGGTGGTAGTGCAGCAATGGCAAGTCATTGTGCAGTAGATTTGACTAAAAATGCAGGTATACGTGCTATTAACTTCAATGAGGCTGATCTAATCACATGCTTTGCAAATGATTATGGATATGAAAATTGGGTAAATAAAGCATTGGACTTTTATGCTGATGCTGGTGATTTAGTTGTGCTTATTAGCTCGAGCGGTTCTTCAATAAATATTGTTAATGCTGCAACAAGAGCCAAAGAGCTAGATTTAAAAGTTGTTACCTTCACTGGTTTTGATAGCGCAAATAATTTAATAAAAAAGGGGGATTTAAATTTTTGGGTTGATAGTAAGGCTTACAATATCGTTGAAATGACTCATCATATTTGGATTCTTGCTGTAGTAGATTTAATTATCGGCTCTGCTGAATATCCTGCATGACATTTTCCTTCAAGAGGAAATGATTGTTCATTTTTTATGAAAGCATTCCTACTTGCAGCTGGATATGGTAAACGATTAAGGCCAATTACCTACAAAACTCCAAAATGCTTAGTCCCTATTAATGATATTCCATTAATTGAATATTGGTTTAGATTATTTCGTAAATATGGTATAAAGGATGTTTTAATTAATTCTCATTATTTACCAGAAAAAATCAATGATTATATACGGATAAATGTTAAAGATTTGAAAATTAAACTTAAATTCGAAGAAAAACTTCTAGGTAGCTTAGGCTGTATTTTGAATAATACTGATTACATTTCAAATGAGAAGTCTTTTCTCATATTTTATTCAGATAATTTAACAAATTTCAATATAAATGAATTTATATTTTACCACGAATCACATAATCTACCAGTTACAGTGGGTTTATTCCATTGTTTAGATCCAACCTTATGTGGGATAGCTAGCATAGACAAAGATAATACAATAATTGGTTTTGAAGAAAAGCCCAAAAACCCAAAAGGTAATATGGCAAATGCCGGTATATATGCATTTGACAGGAATGTAATTAATGATCTTAAATTCAATAATTATGATATTTTAGATATCAGTTTACATTTATTACCAAAATTAATAGGCCAAATGAAAGGATTTATAATTAACGATTTTATAATTGACATTGGAACTATTAGTAATTACAAAAAGGCTGGTGATTATATAGCGTTAAACCCGAATATGTTTGGAGAATGATTTTGCAATTTAGTTTTTGAATATCATTACTTCTTAATTTTTATATCAAAACTATAGGTTGGGTACCAATCTCCATCTTTAGGTTCCCATAAAACCGGGTTGAACCCACCGACAGTGATGTCTATTTTATATTTTTTATTTTCATAAACTTTAACCATCAAAAACACATCAGAGGCAATTCCCTTACTGGTTTCTAATTTCTGACTTCTGATATCTACAAAACTCCCCCCAATCCCAATCCTTTCACTTAATCTCACCGTATAAAGCAGTTGCGGAATAAAAAAATGAGTCGTTTTATCATTTCTGTATTTTCGAACGCCAATAGCGGTAGATAGGTCTATAAATTTTGATTTATAAAACTGGTATGAGAATCCACCATAATAATTATCATTTCCACTGTGTATATAAGAGTAATATCCATGTATATCTAGCCGATTGGTTAAGCCATAACCCAATATAGCATAAGATTGCCCCTCTTCAAAATAATTATATGGGTTCCAGGTAAGGGATATATCCCAATTCCCTTTTCCCGCTGAGGTCCCGTGGTCATATCCCCCTGATGCCATTAGAACAATGGGGAAGAATAAGAGGAAAAGTTTGGTTCTTTTTGCCACGGTTACCTCAAATTTAATCGTTTCCCATTTATAGTCCCACTTATTAAAGCTTAATCCTCATAGATTTATCGAAGAGCGGTCCTTTTTTTCTTTTTTGCTTGTTCGGAATCATAATGACGGGTCTGCCCTATAAAGAGGAACGATTATACTGGGGTCCGCCGCCTGTCTGTCGTAATGTAAATGTAGACAGGTAGTCTTTGGGAGGACGGGGTATCCAAAGTCCACATCAGTTACCCATTAAACTTCCAAATAACAACATGGAGGAATTTATCTTATAACTTTTCTTCTTTCATCTCTTCTCACTCTTCACTTTGTTCTTCTTAAAAGTGTGAAAAAAAAGCCATATTTGTACTAAATTATTCCCAAATGTTGATCCCAATATCACAATGAAACTGATTTACCTTTTACCCTTTATCTTTTATCTTCCTTGCGCAAAGGCGCAAGGATATATTCCTGCCGATCCATTTCACCTTTTGCTGAGTGAAAAATCCCAATTTGAGAGTCATATTCCTATCCAGTCCAATATGTTCCGTCCCACGTTTTTCAACACCGATTCAATGTCTTTTTCGGTCACATTCAGGAGTGAAGGATATTATAATGACAATGCCCCAAATCAGGAAAATATGGATGTCCGTTATGTGTCAAAAGGCATTGCCGGTTTTAATTCAGTCCAAATAGCATTCAACAGTCCATATTTTTCTTTTATGGCCGAACCCTATCTCATGACGAATAAATTTTTATCCGTAGATGGCATTTACAGGGGAGGCACCTTTTCAGTATTGAATGATCGCCCATTAGCCGGGTCTCAAAAACCCGAGAGTAGTGGTCTTAGAAATGTCTTAGCTTTTTTACATTATAAAGGACTCGGCTTTGGTTGGCACGAGGGGAATCGCTGGTGGGGTCCTGGAATACATTCCAGTTTACAAATGACAAATAACACTCAGCCGCTTCCCGCCCAAATAATAGGTACAATTCAAGAAATCAGGATTGGTTCCTTCGGGTTTTATGGTCTCTATACTTTTGCCAAGTTAAATGAAAAAGTTGAATATGAAGCCAAATACTTAACATCCCTTAATGGTCAGTTGTCCTGGTATGGTCCCATATTGTTGTCTGTAGGTTTTAGCCGTAACTATTTATCGGGAGGAGTGGTATCTAATGGTTATCTATGGACTGAATCCGATGCGAAGATCGTTGTATTTGAAGGAATTTTTACAAGTAATTTAGTGAAGCATGAATATACTAATATAAGAGGTGGAGATCCTTGGGATCAAACACTTTCCGGTTATGTGACGGTTACGTTGCCGAATAGAGATTTTAAAATGTATGCGGAAGTTGGGTTTAATGATAACCGCATGTATTTCGCCGATTTTCTCTCCCAGCCTGATCATACCATGGCAACGGTAATTGGTGTACGGGATTACGGCGTAGGAAACTCAAAAAACTGGCTGTACGGTTTTGAATGGTCAAACCTAATGCTCACCTATACCATCAGGCACCGGGGCACTGGCGGAACACCGGCATGGTATTCAAGAGGATTATACGATCATAGTTCATATAAAGGCAGGAGATGGGCCGCTCATTCGGGCGGCGATTCTGATGACTGGTATATTTATGCCGGTTATTTATCAGACAAGCTCATGATAATTCCTGCATTGAATTACGAGCGTCATGGCATTGTATCTCACCGCCCTGCAGAGGTCAAAATGGAATTTCGTCTGGATACCCGCTATAAATATAAAGATATCTGGTTTGGAATTTATTACGAAAAGCAGTTTGAGGCTTTTTTAGGCTTCCCAGATTATTTTTATGTAGATGCCCAGAGTAACCAGATCGATGCATCTGAGGGACCGTTGGCAAACACCCGAAGAACCAACACTCTCACCATCTCTCTCTCAAAAACAGTCGATTTTTAATCGTTTCCAAATCTTCCAAGCAATAAATAAAGACTCCCTTATTACAGTATGCAAGCCTTCCCCCCTTTTATTATCTTTTATACTTTATCTTCTTTCAGCGCCTTATCCTACAACTTTCAATAGTTCAGCATCCATAATCATAAATCTGCAATCTACTTTCTGATTTCACCCATCATTTCTCTCACTAAAAATTATAAAAATTTAACATTTTCGATTAATCAGAATATTATTTAAATTTATTCAAATGATTCTCAATAAATACATACGGATTACCCGAATATTATTCATATTCATCTTCGGAAGTGTTCTTTTCGCCCAATCCGCCGAAGAGTTAAAACGGTTTATGAACACCTATGACAAACTCAAAGCGGATCAGCAAGCGAATGAAGTCGTTAAAAAAGGGTTGGAATCGGAAAAAGATACCGACGATGGGCCTGTGCGACTGTTGATTGATCCTGGTGATATGGCCAAATATTATAGGGAAAAAATGAAGGTAATCCAGAAAGATTTGAAACAATTAAATCGACTGCTTCTTTCAACGGACAGCATTCCCCCATTGCAACATTATGGGTATAACTTTTTTTCTTTGAGAGATTCCATCCAGTTTATTGATAATGCCAATGTTAGTGCCAATTATGTCCTGGGATATGGGGATGAAATCATTATATCTGTTTGGGGCCAGGCGGAACAGCATGAACGGGCCATGCTGGAAAGAGACGGTACCGTATTTATAAAAAATGTGGGACTTTTATACTTGGGCGGAAAAACCGCAGGTGAGGCAAAAACATATATTAATAAAAGATTTGGAAAAGTCTATGCCAGCCTGAATTCAGAACCTCCATTAACTTATTTAGAATTTTCAATTGGTAAAGTAAAAAACATTAATATTACAGTGGCAGGTCACGTCAAATTCCCTGGTAATTATGTGGTAAATCCTTCCATGAGTATCCCAAATATTTTGGTATTAGCTGGTGGCGTCACTGAAACCGGTACCTTAAGAAATATAATGGTCCAAAGGATAGGAAGCGTTATTGATTCCATGGATCTATATCCACTCATAACGGGGAATGGTCTTTCAAAATCATTACAAATACTTGATAGCGATATCATAGTTGTCCCTCCAAGGGGAGAAACAGTTGCGGTTACCGGCGCTGTGTTAATACCGGCCTATTTCGAAACAACCGATAAAAATAATATTAATTCTGTATTACAGTATGCCGGTGGTATAAGTCGAAATGGAAGCAACCAAGTTATCATTGCAAGATTTGGTGCTCCGAATATTTATGTATCAAAGAACCAATTTGACTCAACGCCAGTAATGAATGGTGATAGCCTTATTTTTCCGAAAAGGTCAATGCAGGTTAAATCTATTTCCATTTCAGTTAATAATAGGCCTTTAAAAAAGATTCCTTGGATAGAGGGATTATCTTTCGATATAATCCTTAAGATTGTTCATGTAGACCGGAATAATATAAAAGATGTAGAGTTAGTACGCCGTTCGAGTAAAGATGGCACCCAAAGGACCCAACAGTTTACCTTCTCCGAAAATGATAATTTTAAATTTTTACCATCAGATTATTTATCAGTTCACCTTTATGAAAAATTTACGCCCACCAAGATGGTGGTGGTAAAGGGAGACGTCAATTCTCCTGGTGTTTATCCCCTTATTAACAACCGGGAAACCCTTAATTCTATTCTCTCCCGATCCGGAGGACTTCAAACATCTTCTGATATCAACAATGTTATTGTAAAAAGAGATACGCTTATGTTTGGGTCAAAAACCGGTGATTTAGTCCTCACCCCAGGGGATACAGTAATCGCCAAACCCATAGTGGGTACGGTTAAGGTGGAGGGGGCGGTGCATAATCCCGGGAATATTTCATGGTCTGCCAATATTTCTGCCAAGGATTACCTCAGTTTTGCCGGTGGTTTAACAGCCTTAGGAGATAAAAAACATATTATTTACATTACCCCATATGGGGAAGCATCTAGAATAAATACCCGCAGTAATGTATCGATTCTTCCCGGGAGCATTATTCGGGTGAGCGAGAAACCATTGTCTGAACAAAGTGTCAAACCAGATCGTTTCCAGCAGATTAGCAGTTTGGTTACAACCTTGGTATCAATTGCAATTTTAGCCAATACTTCAAAATAATAGATGATATTACGAACCCAAAAACATGAAGAAAAATCAATTCGAAAAGTCTCCCCTGTCGGCCCTATATTTTAGAAGGCTTGGCAGGCGGCGGGTCAATTGGACGATTCAATTTTCTAAAAATTTGTTAGGGAAACTGGCCTACCAAAATGCCTAAATTGAACAAATATTTCTATAAATTTCTAATAGGTCTCCTTTTTCTATTATCCTGCGAAGACATTGGCGAAGGGTATAACTGGCGTGGAGAAACACCGCCCGGGTTCTCAAGACGATTTGGCACCCGAGGGTATGATTATGGCTGGAATGCAGCCCACTCTCCATTTGATGATGGTATTATTGTCGTGGGTCGTCGATCACCCCAAATTAATGGCGAAACAGATTTATGGGCCATAAAAACCAATGCAAGAGGATTGGTGGAATGGGATAAAAGTTTCGGCGGCGGCGGTAATGAAGAAGGATATGATGTTATTGCAACCTCAGATGGTGGTTTCTTATTCGTGGGTCATACCTGGTCATTCGGAAATGCACAACAGGTATATGCTGTAAAGACTGATTTTCACGGGAATACCATGTGGGAAAAAACCTATGGCGGCGGCATGTGGGATGTGGGTGAAGCGGTGATTGAAATTAAAGGGGGCGGATATGTAATTGCAGGCCATTCCAACAGTCCGGGGATTTCTTCAGGCAATACAGATGTTTATTTGATTAAAATTGATCAGAAAGGGAATCTCATTTGGCAGAAAGGACATGGGAATCTTGCATTCCCTAACCATGAATGGGCCTATGATATAATTCAACTACCTGACGAAGGGTTCTTAGCCGTTGGTGGCAGAAACAGATATAGTCAAGGATCTAAAAATGGCTTAGTTCTCCGAACCGATAAAGAGGGAAAATTATTGTGGGAAAAGGAATTTTTAGAAGAAGGCCAAGTGGAAGAAATCATATATAGTATCAGTAACACCAATAACGGGAATTATTTTATTTGTTCAACCGCAAACTCTTTGGCTGAGCCCGGGGTATATCAACCAAAAATTGCCAAAATGGATATGGAAGGAAATATAGATTGGCAAAGATCTTTCGCCGCCAATGGTAAAAGTTATCATCGATTTAGTGCTGCGGAGACCGAAAAGGGCGATATCGTGTTAGTCGGATCTTCCGGTCGGCAGGTAGCTACTGGTTACGATGAAGATGCATTTATGGTTCGGATAGATGATAAGGGTAATATTATTTGGTCATATGCATATGGAACCTATGATAATTATGATTGGGGCTGGTCTGTATTTGAAACTGCCCAGAATAACCTTGTTTTTGTAGGTTCAACAAAATCCTTCGGTGCCAGTTTATTTGATATTTATTTAGTGGGAACCAATGCAGAAGGAATCTCACAATAAAACCAAATAATGATTAATCCATGAAGAATCAATCACATTCAGCCGAAGAGGTGGTCATGGAAGTCATGCGCCATTTTGGATTTCGCCGTAATTATCAAGTGGCGGAATATTTTGATGTAACACCTCAAACCCTGTCTGGTTGGATTAAAACAGGAGAAATACCTCCGAAACATTTGATGAAATACGCATCAGAGATTTTAAACGCTAAAGAGATAAATAAAATTGATGAGTCTAATCGTGAGTTAGTTTCTGGTGATTCATTAACCCAAAAAGAAATTTTAATAAATTCCCAAAAATTTTCCTGGCCACAAACAAAAAGAATCTTAAAAGAAAATGTGAGGGTCCTTTTCGGTTTACCAATTCTGACAACATTATTAATGAGTATTTATGTGTTTTGGATAGCGAACCCTGTGTACACATCCATCGCTAAAGTGTTACCCATTTCTGAAGACGGGTCCAGTTCCAGTGGTTTCTCAGGCGTTGCTGCCCAACTTGGGATAAGTATTCCATTATCCATGGGTGGTACGGTGCCATGGGATGAGGTATATCCTGAAATTGTCCAAAGCAGTAATTTGCTTTCAACTATTCTTTCTGAATCATTTTCGACAAAAAAATACGGCGAAATTTCACTTTTAGATATTTTAATTAAGGAGCATAACCTCTCTAAATATGAGGAAAAGGACCGTACAAACCGTGCCATAACGAATATGCGAAAAATGATAACGATATCTAAGGATCGTCTCTCTCCTATCGTGACCATTTCCGTGGAATCGTTTGAGCCATTATTCGCGACAGACCTATTAAAGAGATTGATAAATAAATCAGGTGAAATACAAAATCAGTTAAGAACAAATCGGGTAAGGCAAAAACGCCTTTTTATTGAAGAAAGACTTAAAAGCGTGTCTGCCGAAATGAAAAAAATGGAAAAAGAGTTACGGGAGTTTCGTGAGTACAATCGCAATTTATCTTCATCCCCATCTCTTCAAATGCGCGTTCAGGAAATGGGAAGAGAACGGGATCTTCAAAACAGTCTTTATGTTACCTTGAAGACACAGTATGAAAAAGCAAAAATTGATGAGGTTGAAAGGAATGATATGGTTCAGCAGATAGATGGGCCAAATATCCCCACAAAATTAACCCGGCCCCGAAGAGGATTAAGTGTAGTTCTCTCACTATTTTTTGGGATATTTATAGGCATATTTACAATCTATTTTCAAGAAAACTATCTCGAAGAGAACCCATACAATCCCCCCTTATAAAGCTTGTCTATCCTAGGAACGAAGGCTATGGGGAGGAATAAAAGAGGGGTCCTTTGCCATGGGTTCAGCAAACTTTTGAATCTCCTACATCTTACCCCTATCTAATGATTCCCAAAAGAATACTCTTAAAAGAAACTTTTTTTTATGCGGTGTCAAAAACCGTTCCCGGGTTCGCAGGATTAGCATCCGTTATTTTGTTTATGCGAATAATTGGTGCAGAACAATATGGCCAATATAGTTTCCTCCTCTCTCAATGGTATTTAATAGTCGCCATTGGATTTGGCTGGTTAAACCAGGCACAATTAAGATATTATTCAAAAGATAATACGTTTGATGATTATAAAGCCGGACAAATTAGAGCATTCGCTTACTCTGGGTTAATCAGTGTGATTGTTTTTTCTGTGTTGAGTATTTTTCAACCCCGTTCAATACAATTATGGGGAATCTCGATCATAAGTATTATTTCTATCGGTGGATTCAATTATATAAAAACCTTATTCCAAGCGAAATTGGAGCCCAAAAAGGTCATTTGGCTCACATTGGGTCAATCAATATTGGCATTATCAATTCCACTGGGTCTATTTTTTTTATTTCAAAAAAATAGCTTTTCCATTCTTATGGGGGTGGGGCTATCATTTTTATTAATGACTATTATATTTGGGTTAAAAAAGAAGGTGGTGAAACATTTCATTACTGATGTATCTAAACCAACAAAGACAGGTAAAATACGGGTAAAAAAATGGTTTATCTATGGGGGACCCTTATCAATATGGTTCGCAGCAGGACTGGCCTTCCCTTTTTTGGATCGATTTTTTATTAACCTATATTTACCCGGTGAAGCGTTGGGCGTTTATGCCGGTATACAGGAGCTGCTCACCCGGATATTTTCTATTACCATTTTTCCCCTGACCTTAGCCCTTCATCCCCGAATCATGAATCTGTGGAATGAATCAAAAATTCGAGAGGCCATTCAGACAATTAAATGGGGAGTGGGTATAATGATTGGATTCGTAACTATTTTGCTTTTTATAATGTGGATGTTTGAAAATGTTATTTTTAATATCATTCATTTGGCTATTCCTCAAATGAGTAACCAACATAAAACCCTGATCATACCCCTACTATCAGCAGGATTTCTATGGCAATTTTCATTTCTCACCCACAAAATGCTAGAATTAAAAGAGAAGACACATATTATGGTGGTTTTCCTTCTTATATCGTTATTCATAAATATAGTTGGGAATAGTATATACATTCCTCATCTTGGCGTACAGGCGACAGCAAACACAGCCTTTGTATCAGCCCTGGTTTATTGTATTCTAACGAGCATTTATTCTATGATCGTCATGACAAAGTCAAAGAACTGATTGATGATAATATTTCCTGTAATCACAATACTTGCATCTGCCTTAATGGCTCGGAAAATAACCGGAACATGGCTTTCCCCCGGATCATTTTTTGCCATTTCTTGGTCTTTTTTTCTCATAGTTCCCTTACTTTTTGCACCCGAATTTAAGGTGGACCTACTGGGGATATGGTTTATTGCTATTTTGTCCATGGCTTGTGCTGCCGGGTCAGTAATTGCCTACAAACCACCATCAATTGACTCTCTGGTATCTAATGAGCCGAATAAGACAAACCCGTCTCATCTTTTCCGTCCACTTTGGGTTCTTATTCTCATTAGCTTTGGGGGCGTGATTCTCTTATTCCGCCATGCCTTAGACACATATAACTTCGGATATTATTCAATGGGTTGGGTTTCAATACCCAACTTGATCGCTGTTGATAGATATAGTGGTTATATCAATTATCCTTTTATAATCAAGTATAGCCTCTATTGTATTTACCCGGCGAATCTATTAGGGGGATTATTATTAAGTATGAGACAAATTTCTTTAAAAATGAAGGGACTAACAGTCGTGCCCTTATTATTGGCACTGATTTTAGGCATAATCGAAGGCGCTAGAACCAGTATTTTATTGGGACTTGTTTTATTTTTTTCCGCTTGGATGAGCGGGGCAATGATCAATGGATCAAACCATAATTATAACAAATCATATTTTAAAATGGCCTTCAGTGGTGGTGCCCTTATGATTACGTTTACTGTTTTTTTTGTTTTGATTCAATGGCTGCGCCAGGGGATGGATTCCATTATTGTAGATTTATTAATAGATCGAATTCGTGCATATTTTTTTGGATATTTAGCCGCATTTACCCAATGGATTGGTACAATAGATAGCCCAAATTTAAGTGGAGGCCTAACAACCTTTGCCGGCCCATTCAATCTGCTGGGAGTCATGGAAAGATCATTAGGCTTTTATGATCCTGCAAATATCTCTTTAGGGATTTCAACCAATATCTTCACGGCGCTAAGGGGATTGGTCATTGATTTTTCAATTCCCGGATCGATTTTTATTGCATTTATCGTTGGGTTTTTCTTACAATTAAGTTACCAGCGTGGAATTTCAGGCACGATCATCAACACACTGCCTATTTCAATGTTTTATGCCTTTACGTTATATTCACCCTTGATTAGTATTTTCCATTATAATAGTATATTGTTTTCTTGGATTGTCATTTTTTTTCCACTACGTTTTTCACGAAATGAATCTCTGGCTTATAACAGTTAATTACGGGGATACTGCACCCACAGAATCGTTGATTCAATCCTTGATAGCATGTTCTCTGCCAGAATCCTTGAAAGTGGCCATTGCAGATAATGCATGTTCGACTGAAACCACCTCAAAGTTGAATAACCTAAGCGATTCATTTAAACTAAATATGGACATTTTCCGATTTAATGAAAACCGCTACTATTGGCCTGCAGCAAAGCAGGTATTATCTAATTTAAAAGCGTCATCAATAGATTATCCCGATTGGGTAATGGTGTGTAATAATGATATTACATTCCCGGATAAGGATTTTTTTAAAAAATTAAATAAAATTGATCCAATCAAATTTCCGATTATTGGCCCTAAAATCTTAAACAATACCAACGAGAGTTTAAATCCGTTCATGACAGAGCCCTTATCCTGGAGGGAGCGTCTGTATTGGTGGCTTTATTTTATATCATATTCAGGGTCAAGGTGTCTTTTGAAATCAAGAAAAATTTGGGAAACAATTGGTTGGACCAAAAAATCAAAAAATAGTGATCAAGCAAAAGAAGTGTACGCAATTCATGGATCAGCCATTCTTTTCTCGTCAGATTTTTTTAATAAAGGCGGATGGTTGGATGACAACTTTGATTTGTATGGAGAAGAACTATCCGTGGCTGAAATTGCCAAAAAGATTGGCGCCGCAATAACATATTATCCCGAACTAAAAATTATACATCATGAACACGCAAATACAGGACAAACAAATAATAAGTTATTATTTGAAAAAGCCAGAGAGTCTCATCGTTATATCCAATCGACTTACTTAAAAAAATGAACATTTTATATTTACACCAATATTTTAATACACCATCCATGCCTGGATCCACCCGTTCATATGAATTTGCGAAACGGTTAGTGGCTCGGGGAGATACCGTTCACATGGTTACAACAAATTGGCAGGGAAAATCAAAATTATCATTTACAAACGAATCCGGAATCAATGTGTATTGGGCTCCCATTCCTTATGCAAATAAAATGAATTTTTTAAGACGGATATGGGCCTACTTGGGATATGTTTGGTTTACTTTTATTATTGGCCATAAATTGAATTATGATTTAATAATTGCCAGCAGTACACCCTTGACTATAGCCATTCCTGCTTTATGGTTGAAACGAGCCAAAAGGGCAAAAATGATATTTGAAGTCAGAGATTTATGGCCTCAGTTACCCATAGCCATTGGGGCGCTAAAATCTCCAATTATGATTAAAATAGCACAATTTCTTGAAAAAAAAGCCTATGCAGGATCTGAAAAGGTGATCGCATTGTCAATAGGAATGAATTCTGTGTTGAAAGAAAGGGTCCCCAGTAATAAAATTTCTGTAGTGACGAACCTAAGTGATAGAAAATTTTTTAAAGTTTCAGATCAAAAGGGGATTAATTTTAGGAAAAACTATCCGGGAATTTCTAATCATCCACTCATCGTTTATACCGGTGTTTTTGGTCGGGTAAATGGAGTAATTTATCTTGTTGAAATTGCAAAAGAGATACAAAAAATTAATCCCAATGTTCGTTTTTTATTGACAGGGGATGGATTTGAAGGGGAAAAAATTAAAAAACAATCCATAAAATATAATCTATTAAATAAGATATTATTCATGGAAAGGTATTTACCCAAGAATGAAATGCCCGATCTTCTTTCCGCTGCAACGATTACCACATCTTTCTTTATAGATTTACCTGAAATGGGACATAATTCTGCAAATAAATTCTTTGATGGTTTGGCAGCGGGGAAACCCATTATGATTAACTATGGAGGATGGCAGGCAGACCTATTAAAAGAAAGTGGCGCGGGATTTATAATACCCCAGAACAATTCATCTCAAGCAGCAAAAATATTAAATGATGTATTAACAAATGATGAAACACTAAACCAAATGGAAAAAGCATCTCGCCAGTTATCCCATCAGTTTGACGTAAATACTAATTTTCAAAAATTTGAAACTGTAATTGATAGCGCCTAAAATACTTAGAGAATTTGTATGATGACGAATTATAATAAATCCTGCCCTGTCTGTTCGGGCTCAGATGCATTGAACAAGTTTTCTTGGGGAGCGTACCCCGTGATTCATTGCAATCAATGCGGATTGGATTATTGCAGCCAAATGGTTGAAAAAGAATCTGGAGGGAATTCTTCACCTGTCCATATGGAAGGAATTGAAATGATGGCCAAGGTCTTTCATAAAACCAATGCTTTAGCCATGAAATATGCTGAAAAAAGATTACCCATTTATGAATCCATCTTGAATAGAAAATGCCAAAACGTATTAGAAGTGGGCTGTGGCCCAGGCGTTTTTTACGGACCATGGCAAGAATCCAATGTTTCATGGACTGGAATTGATATTAATCCTTACTGGAAAGAATTTGGAGAAAAGAATCGAATTCCAATTTCAAATCATTCTATCGATTCTCTTAATGGTCAATATGATGTGGTTATGGCTTACCAGGTAATTGAACATGTTGAAGATCCCATTTCATTTATGAAAAGCATAATGGTTCGACTAAAACCCGGGGGAATTGTTCATTTGGAATTACCAAACCAAAATTCACTCACATCAAAATTGCGGCAAATTTCATCTCAATTCTCCTATGATTATGGTTTTATTCAACCACCCATGCACTTGAGAGCCTTTCGTAAAAAAACGATCAGTCGTTTATTCAAAGATTTCAAATTGGATAGTAAAATGGTGTTAACATGCGGAAATACAGACAAAATATGGGGACAGGTTAGAGATTATAACCTGCCCCAAAAGTCTCTATATAAACTTACCGGTAGTATTGGGTTGGGAAGTTTACTAATTGGCGTGGCTCAAAAAGGATTTTCGGTTGATCAAACGATTATTTGAAGTCTTAGCAAGTATAATTGGGCTAATTATTTTATCTCCGATAATATTAATTGCAGCGGTTATCAGTGTAATATCGCAGGGATTCCCCATCTTTTTTCACCATGAACGGTTAGGAAGAGATGGTTTTCCATTTACAATGGTAAAATTCAGAACAATGGATAATGGTCATTCCTTGAGTGCAAAACATGACATCACAAGACTGACGCCTTGGGGCCGGGTGTTAAGGCGAACAAGTATTGATGAATTGCCGGTTTTGTTTAATGTGATAAAGGGTGATATGAGTTTGGTGGGGCCGCGACCAATGCCAACTAAGTATCTTCCAAGGTTTAATAAGTCACAAATAAACAGATTAAATGTTAAGCCTGGCATTACTGGTTTAGCCCAAGTGACAGGTAGAAACAGTTTGTCTTGGGAAGATAGATTTGAACTAGATGTGAAATACGTTAAAAGTAATTCGTTTATGGGTGATTTAATAATAATATTAAAAACACTAATAGTTGTATTTAAAGGCAAAAATGTTGATGCCAATAATCAAGAAATAATGCCAGAATTTATGGGCTCTGGACATTATGAAAATGGTGAATAGTAAATGAGTGTAAATAATAAAAAAATTCTAATCTTTGGTTCCTCTGGATTTTTAGGCCAACATTTAGTTTCATTATTAAAAAAAGACAATGAAATTATTCAATTTGACATAAATTCACCTGAAGACAGTATTTGTGATTCTAATTTTATTCAGGGATCGATTTTAGATACTGAATTAGTCTTAACAGCTGCAAAAGATGTAGATATTGTATACCATTTTGCAGCGATGACTGACCTCGATATTGTTAATAACAACCCGGCTAAAGCAATTGAAGTAAATATTGCTGGTACCTCAAACATATTGGATGCTTGTATAAAAGAAAAAGTAGAACGATTTATTTTTTCAAGTAGCGTATATGTCTATAGCCAATTTGGAGGCGTTTATAAATCGACAAAACAAGCTTGTGAACTGTTAATTGAAGATTTTGATAAAATGCACGGCCTTAACTATACCATACTTCAATTAGGATCTGTGTATGGACCGGGGGCAAAACAGACCAATCTCATTAGCCGCCTTATTAAGGAGGCATTAACCACAGACCAATTTCAACACTCCGGTTCGGGAGTAGAAGAGCGTCAGTATATTTTTGTTAAGGATGTAGTGAATGCATTAATTAATATTGCAAACAGCCAGTACAAAAACAACAAAGTTATCTTGTTGGGGAATGAAAGCGTGCGAATATCCCAGCTAATGGAAATGATTTCATCTCAACTTGAAAAGGATATTTATAAAATATTCAACAAAGATGGATATGAAATCCATTACAAATCATCTCCTTTCCAAACTGACCCTAAAGGTGCGATTTATTACAAATTAGAATCACCCACCCCATTGAAAGATGGGTTAAGAGAAACGATTAAATTCATTCAGGAAGAATTATCAAATCAATCATAGATCAACAATAAATAATTCGATTCAAATCATCGTGACTGAATCAAAAGAGGCCGCTGGAAAAGCGGCCTCTCGTGTATTTAAAAGTGAAGTGTCTCAAAACCCCGGTCTAGTTTTATTACCCGGAGGAAGATCTCCCATTTCATTTTACAAAGAACTTGCGGGTGATATGTTGAATTGGAATGAGATTTCAATTATGGCAACTGACGATCGTGTGGTTCCCTTGGTTAATGTCCACTCTAATACAGGAATGATCCAAAGAGAGTTCATTGACCAAATAAACCAAAGTTCAAAACCTCAATTAATCAAAACATTTCCTGAAAATGAATTAAATACAAGGGATGCCTTAGCAGCAATCAAGCAAAGATTAATAAATAATGTACCTATAATTGCGGTCTTGGGTATGGGAAGCGATGGTCATACAGCAGGGATTTTTAGTGAAAATAATATGGAAAAATATTGTTATCATTTCAAACAGTCTTATGATCCCTTCGAAAGGGTAACAATTTCGATGGATATTTTTTTGAAAATCCCTCGACTCATATTTCTTATTTTCGGTAAAGAAAAAAAAGAAATGCTTTCAAAAGTGTTATCTGCACAATCAATGGAAGATAATCCACCCATAATATTCTTATTAAAAAATGGTAAAGGAACAAAAACCATTATTTGCGATACGCAGGCGGCTCCCGATGGTTTCCCGATTGGAGAGACAGAAGTAATAGTATAAAAAATGGAATTAATCCGACAAATAGAACATAGACCAAGGAACGATGATCAGTTATCCATTTACTTTATCGGACAATCGGGCTATGTACTAAAGACAAGGGATTGTACCCTGTATATTGATCCATATTTGTCCGATTATATTGAAAATCCGAGTGGATTGAATGACCTTTACATGATACGTAATTACCCACCACCATTTCTACCAAGTAAAATACAAAAATTAGATGCCGTTTTTTGTACCCACGCCCATGTGGATCACATGGATCCATGGACAATCCAAAAGATTAATGCCGATTTTAATCTGTATTGTTCCATCGGTGCCTATGACCAAAGCCCGGTAAAATATCCAATAGCAAATACTGTTTTTCTTGAACCGGGGAAAAAAGTAATGGTGAATGATTTCATTATTGAACCTATCTCCGCTGCACATTATCAACTAATAGACAAGCAAGGACGACCCGACTGTTTATCCTTCATGATTGAATATCATAATAAAACACTCTTTTTTTGGGGAGATGGCATCATATATAATGGGTTAATACAAAGGTTGATTCAAAAAAACTTCGATTATTTCTTTGCACCTATAAATGGTCGTGATAAGTTGAGAGAACAACAGGGAATTGTGGGTAACTTAAAGGCGAGGGAATTAGCAGAATTATGCAAGATTCTTCATATAAAGAAGGTCATTCCAAATCATTATGACATGTTTAAAAATAATACGGAATCCATAGAATATTTTAATGAATGTATTCAACTTATTTGCCCAGATCAAAAAAGTATTATTTTGAGTTGCGGAGAAAAAATTGACACATAGGTTAACACCATTTACAACGATAGATGATTTGCATCAGTTTACGCCAAAGTATGATTTTTTAATTGCAATTGATTCCGACGGAACAATTTTTGATTCAATGGAGATCAAACATAAAGATTGTTTCATTGGCACCTTGATTCGTCATTTCGGTTTGGCAGCCATTGCCCATGAAGTTCATGAAGTATGGAACTATGTAAATATCTTTTCAATAAATCGTGGGACAAACCGATTCAAAGCATTGGTATTATGTTTTGATTATTTAAATAAAATTGAAAGAATTTCTGCTCAAAACATTGCCCTTCCCGATTTGAAATTCCTGCGCCAATACTTGGACAAGTACGATACGCTTTCAAATGAATCCATTAAATTGATTATTATAGACGGAGATGGAATTAAAAAGGATGAATTTCAAAGTCTACTAGACTGGAGTGAAGATGTGAACAAAACAGTAGAAAAAACTGTTTTCAATTTGCCGCCCATGTTGGGAGCAATTAAGACTTTAAAAAAACTTCAAAATCGGGCAGATTTAGTTGTCGTTTCAAATACCCCATTAGATACCCTGCATCGAGAATGGAATGATAATAATCTAAGCCAATATATTCGTTTCATTGGCGGACAAGAGACAGGAAATAAAACGGAAATGCTCACGGCTTTATCAACAAAATATCCATCGGAACATATATTGGTTATTGGAGATTCCCCCGGGGATTTAAAAGCGGCAAAAAATGTCCAAACATTATTTTTCCCCGTCCTGCCAATGAAGGAAGAAAAATCCTGGAAATTATTTTTAAATGAAGGATTAGAGCGATTCTTTAATCATCAGTTCAAAGGAAAATTTGAAGATAAATGTATTACGGATTTTCACAATGTTTTACAAACAGAACCATCTTGGTGATAAATGTGCCCACTAATTTTTAGATTTATTGTAAAATTATGCCCTAAATAAAGAACAAGAATTCCACAATGAAAAATATAATCGTTTTTGGTGCCGGTGAGTTTGGAACATTAATCCAAAATGTGATGAGTTATAATCAAGGCTTTCAAATTGCTGCTTTTGGGGATGATAATTTGGATAAAACCAAAATCACCACAGGAGATGTCCCTCTTTTTAATCAGGGAGATTTATTTCAATTTGCCAAGGAAAATGAAATTCAAACTGCAATTATGGCCATTGGGGACAACAGGGTTCGTGGGGTAAAATATAACTTATTCAAAGATGCTGGTTTTGAAATGTTGTCAATTGTTCACCCGAAAGCACTCATTGACACGGAAGTAGTTTATGGAGATAATGTTATAATCGAAATGGGGACGGCGATTCATACCCACAGTACCATAGGTAATAATGTTTTTTTGGGTGGAGATGCAATGATCGGCCACCATAATATAATCGGTAATCATGTACTCGTAGGTGGAAATGTTTCATTTGGTGGCGCTGTTATTGTTGAGGATTATGTTTCCATTGGTGTTGGCGCCTCAATTAAGCCCGGTGTTCGATTGGGTAAAGGCTGCACCGTTGGTGTGGGAGCTGCAGTTGTTAAGGATGTAGCACCTGGGACAACTGTTGTGGGCGTACCGGCTAAGCCAATATAACCTGACTCAATTTATTATAATGAATAAACAAATCACTCAGGACCAATTCCGAGACCAAATACGGTCTGTAAAAAGTATGGCTGTCGCTGGATTCCGTTGGTCTGGTACACCGCAATTATTACTTCGATTGGTTCGGGAAGAATTTGATAAAAGCGGCGAACCCAATGGCCTCACAATTATGTTTACAAGTTCAGCTACAGATCCTGGCTTGGATCATTTAGCTCACCCCGATCTATTGGCCTGTTCATTTGGTAGCTATTATGGCTCTATTCCCGAAATTAGAAAATTGGTACAGGATAATAAAATAAAGGGTTATTCCCTACCTCAGGGCCAGCTATCTCTACTATTTCGTGAAATTGGCCGTGGAAGCCCCGGGCTTCTTTCTACCGTTGGAATAAATACTTTTGTGGACCCCAGATTGGATGGAGGAAAGCTGAATGCCAAGACAGATGTCGATGCAGTAACAATTGAATCTATTAATGGTAAAGAATTCTTGTTTTACCATTCCCGTTCTGTAGATGTTGCTCTCATACGTGGTACCATTGCTGATGCTAAAGGAAATGTATCCATGCGACATGAACCGGTGAAAACAGAATTTCTATCCATGGCGCAGGCTGCCCGTTCGTCCGGGGGTCAAATTTTTGTCCAGGTATCTGAAACATCCGAAACTTTTTTACAACCACACGAAATCGATTTACCCGGGCACCTGGTGGATGGCGTTATTGTAACGGGTGATTTGGAAAATGATCACCGTCATACGAATAAATATACATTCCATGAAGGATTGTTAAAAAATGGAAACTATTCCAAGGAAGCAGGACCTGTAACGGATCCCATCTATAAACAACTCATTGGTCTCCGCGCATTACAAGAAGTCCAATCCTCAAAAAATGTTATTTTGGGTCAAGGTGTACCAGAACTGGTCGGTGTTTTTGCCCGGAAAAATTCTGAGAAATATGGACAAATACTCACATTTATGGAATCAGGAGTCTTGGGCGGCATTCCTGAAAGACGCCCCGATTTTGGTGTTGCATTGGATCCCGTTGCTTTTTTGACCCAAGATAATCAATTTGTCGGTTTCAATGGTGGGCATATAGATACAGTTGTTCTCAGTTTTGTACAATTCGATGAACATGGGAATGTAAATGTAAGTTTGATTGGTTCAGAATATTATGGATGTGGCGGATACATCGATATTTGCCATGCAGCCAAAAAAATTGTGTTTGTAGGATCATTCACCGCAAAAGGATTAGACGTAACCAGGAACGAGAATACAGTCACCATTGAAGAAGAAGGATCCATTTCCAAAGTAGTAACAGATGTATCTCAAATAACATTTTCCCCATGTATGATGGAAGAAAAGGATCAGGAAATAATGATTGTGACTGAGCGGTGCGTATTTTCTGTAATTAATAATGAGGTAACAATAACAGAAATTGCCGATGGTATAAATTTGGAGCGCGATATATTGTCTCATATGCCTTTTAAGCCCGTGATTGCAGACCCAATAAAACAGTTAACCTGGGACTAATTGAGCCCATCATTATTTTTGACCAACAATAGTAACAAGCGGATTTACCTTTCTCCCCCCCATATGAGCGGTGAGGAAAAAATATTTTTTCAAGAAGCCTTTGACTCTAACTGGATAGCACCACTAGGTCCTCAAGTGGATGCTTTTGAAAAAGAAGTAGCTGATTATGTAGGAATTGACCACACCCTTGCCCTGTCATCGGGAACAGCGGCTCTCCATTTGGCATTAGAAGTTTTAGGTGTTTCTTCCGGAGATATAGTTTTTTGTTCCGATTTAACCTTTGTGGCATCTGCCAACGTCATCCGCTATCAAGGTGCTACGCCCGTTTTTATCGATTGTAATATGGCATCTTGGACCATGTGCCCAAAAGCATTACAAAAAGCAATGGACCAAAAACGAAAACCCAAAGCAGTTATTGTAACTGATCTCTACGGCCAAAGTGCTGATTATGAAGCTATTTATGAAATATGTAATGCTTTTAAAATCCCTGTAATAGCCGATGCAGCAGAAGCATTTGGCGCTGATTATAAAGGCAAAAAATGCGGTGGAATCGGTGATATAAATATATTGTCATTTAATGGGAATAAAATAATTACCACATCTGGTGGTGGCATGATGTTAAGTCATAATGAGGAATGGATTCAAAAAGCGAGAAAGCTTGCCACCCAGTCTAGAGAAAATGCAGTGCATTACGAACATAAAATGGTTGGATATAATTATCGTTTAAGTAACTTGTTAGCTGCCGTGGGCCGTGGGCAGTTGAAAGTTCTTGATCATCGTGTTGAAAAACGCAGAATAATTTTTGAAACGTATAAAAATGCTTTATCAAATATTGATGGTATTGATTTTATGCCCGAAGCCGATTATGGAATGTCAAACCAATGGTTAACCGTATGTACAGTTGATCCAAAAAAATTAGGTATAGACCGAAATAAAATTATCCATGCAATGGAAAAAGAAAATATCGAATGCCGCCCTCTCTGGAAGCCCATGCATCTGCAGCCCTTATTTTCAGGGGAAAAATTATACTCCATTGTTGAAACACCGAATTCAGATAAATTGTTTCGAAATGGTTTATGTCTTCCATCTGGGACAAACTTGTCAGAAGAAGATCAGAAAAGAATCATTAATATTATATTTACTCAATTAGATTAAAATGATTAAATAATTATGAAATTGATATATTCTAAAAATTTATGAACCAAAAACACAATATAGATTTGTTGGTAGTCTCTTGTGATGCGTATTCAGATCTATGGGGGGTATTTTTTACTCAATTTTTCAAATCTTGGGAAAATTGTCCATTGGACATTTATTTATTAACTAATCAGAAGGCATTTAATGTACCAAATGTAAAAACACTTAAAATTGGTCCAGATACTTCTTGGTCAGATAATTTATTGAAAGGGTTAACTCGATTAAAAAAAGATTATGTTTTGATCATATTGGAAGATATCTTGATTAAAAATAATGTTTCATTAAATTTATTTTGTCAAATATCCAATTGGATTAATGATAATCAACCAAACTATTTAAGATTAACAAATTCACATAAACCAAAAAAACATGACCTACTTGTTGGAAAACTTCCTGGTAAAACTCCATATAAAACATCTACAATGCCTTGCATTTGGAAAAGATCTACATTGAGAGAAATATTAAAAAAGGGAGAATCGGCTTGGGACTTCGAAATAAAAGGATCAAAAAGAGCATTTGAACATGATGGATTTTACGCTGTATATAAAGATTTGATCCGTTATAATAATGGAGTGATAAAAGGAAAATGGCGAAAATCAATTCTCAAAGAGGGTAATGAATATGGGTTAAATATTAATACAATATCACGGCCTGTAATGACAACGGTTGAAGAGCTTGTTTATTCCTTAAGAAAGTACAGGTCTATTTTGTTTAATCGACTTCCCAATAAACTCAGACGGGTGTTAAAAAGGCAATAATTACTTTATTTTAATGTGATAAATATCACATTGATTATCCTTGTCTTCGTGTTAAACTCAACCAATTCTGAATTACTGTTTTTGAACTATGATTAAAAAATATAAAAAATCGAGAAACTTTATCCGGTTCATCCTCGTCGATATTGCCTTGATATTGGGGGCACTCTATATTGCCTTTTTATTAAGATTTGATTTTTCAATCCCTGACCATGTAGGATTGGATTATGCTAAGTTTCTACCCGTCATATTAACTACAAAATTAATTTCATTTTTTATTTTTGGTATGTACAAGGGCATGTGGCGGTATACGAGCATTTCTGATTTTATTAATATTGCCAAAGCCTCTTCTCTCGGATCTTTAATGGCACTTGCTACGTTAG